>Ga0224508_10000123_pt1:0-22500 | contig 80228 bp, 70 predicted proteins | sample SF_Jan12_sed_USG_4_FD_170157 | JGI IMG/M metagenome (GOLD analysis project Ga0224508, IMG submission 170157) | Sediment microbial communities from San Francisco Bay, California, United States - SF_Jan12_sed_USGS_21 | ecosystem: Environmental > Aquatic > Marine > Sediment | place: USA... | reverse complement strand
GGATGATCAGCGCGACCACCAGGTATTCGGGTGAAATCGCAAAGATGAAAAGCCCCGCCAAGATCGCACCCATGGCGATTACGCCGGCCGCGGTCTGCAAAGCCAGACGCGCCAGCGTGTAATCCCAGGCGAAGGCGCGTCGGCTGGCGCCGACCTGGCGCGCCGCATCCGCAAAGCGCGACAGATAATCCCCCTCGAGGCCATGCGCCTTGGCAGGTTTGAGCCCAGCTAGAAATGCCCTGACCGCATCGTACATGTCCGCGTCCTGGGCGGTCAGGTCGGTGCCATGCGCCTCGGCCCGCCGGCGCAGGCCGCCGAGCATCGCGTAGATCAGCAACCCGATCAGCGCGACCGCAATCGTAACAGCCGGCGCCAACCACAACGCGATGGCGAGTTGCACGACAAGAACGGTGGCGGCCACCCCGGCTTCGACGATCAGGCTCGCCCCATCCGCGGCGCGATCAGCATCGCGGGTCAATGCGTGCCCGGTCGGGCTCTGCCGAATACGCTGAAGCTCGGCCCAAGGCATCGCCGAAAGGCGTTCGAAGGCGCGGCCACGAAGATCGGCGACAAAGTCCTGCTCAAGCGCGATCAGAAGATCGTCGCGCAGCAAAATAACGGCGAAGCGCGCCGCCAGCACCAGCGCGAAAAGCACCAGGACCGCCACGATCTGCGCACCGGGCGTGGCGAGGCCAAAACCATGAAAAATCGCGGTCCCCACGCCCTCGCCTAGGATCAGGGATAGGATCGGAACCAGCATCAGAAGCCCTGCCCCTTCCAGCAGCGCCCCGGCCCCGATCAAGGCGGCGGCGCGGCGCGTCCGGCCACGACTGAAACCAATGAATTCACGGATCATCCGCAGAACTTCGGGGGAGATCTGGTTCACGATGCTTTCCACGCGGCACCCGGTCCCCAGCGGGCCAGCACCGCATCGGTAACGGCATCGAAATGCTCGGCGCCCCACGGCCGGTTCAGGCGGCTGACCAAGACATCCCGCGACAGCGCGGCGCATTGCCGGAAATGCGCCGCTTCGCGGCCGAGCGGCGCCACGTATTCAGGCCGGTAGGTATTCTGGGCGATCGTGCGGAGCGCGCGGATGCCGTCCACCGGCGCGACGCGCGGCGCGGCATCACAGCTTTGCAAGGCGAGGATCTCGACCAACGCGCAAGGCACGGCCGCGTCATCCGCCTGACCTGGGTTCGGGGCGTAGAACTTGTCCTCCCTATTCCCAATCCGAAGAAGATCGCCCGTGGCGAGGCCCAGATCATCGATTGCATCATGCCAGAGCTTGAAGACTCGGCTGCCAGGCCAAACCCAATGGCCCGCGGCATCCTGGGGCGCCGGAAACACCGCTATCGTGTCGTCGCCAAGAACGGTGCATCCAGCTTGCCCAAGCCGTGCCGCCAAGGTCGACTTCCCTGCCCCGCTGTCGCCAACGATGACCCGCGCCTTGCCGTCGCGCGCAACCGTCGCCCCGTGCAGAACCAATATCCCACGCTGATGCAACGCCATTCCAAGCGCGCTTCCGATGGTGAAGAGGCGGATCATTCCAGGATCGGCGTCCGCCGCTGGGGCGACCTCGATCGAACACCCGTCCGCAACGCGGAAGAGGGCAACTTCGGGGATGTCGAGCAGAAAGCCGCCGCAAGGCAACGGAACAAACTGACCCGGTCTCATGGGCATCTTGGCCAACCAGGCTTCGCGCTCGGAACCAGCAAGGGTGACGCGGATATCCGACGTCTCCATCGGCTCGGCGGGCAGCAATTCCGGCAGGTCGAAATCAGCTTCGATCAGCAGCCCGAAGGCGCGATATTGGCAGCGGTTCATCGTGCGGCTCATCGTGACGCGTCCATCTGCGAACCGTGGCCGGCCAATAGCGCGCCAATCTGGAAGGCGGGCCCCAAGTCGCAATCGGCAAGATGCGGCGGCGCGGCGGCGTCCCCGGCAGCTTCGACCACACGCCGCATTTGTTCAACGTCCAGGAAATCGCGGATCAGGCCGTTTTCGCTCCAGCGAGCGAGAAGCGAGAGCAACGCGCCGCGCCGCCCGGCAACGCGCTGTGCCTCGCGGGGGAAGGGCTGGGTCTTGATCGGATTTAGGCGCACGGGCTCGGGCAACAGACCCTCGAGCGCGCGGCGGTAGAGCATTCGACGATGGCCGGCCTGGCGCGAAAAAATACCGGGCACGCAGATCGAGAACTCCACGAGGTCCAGGTCCAAAAGCGGATAGGCGAAGCGCACGCCATGCCGCGCCCCGTGCCAGGCGAGCGCGTCAAGGCGTGCCTGCGGGCTCCAGGCCTCGGCCGCGTCGCGTCGATTTGAATGGCTGTCGCCGGAATCAGGCAACGGCTCGAACAATAGACCGTCCCGCCGGTGCGCCGCGATCAGGGACAGGCGTTCCGCGATGGCCTCATCGAGCGGGTTCTGGCGATGGAGCCGCCGCCGCAGCTTTTCGCGGGTCCGTTGTGGCAAGGCCTGCATCAGCACCGTTGCGGCGAAAAGCCTGAGAGGTGCCACGCCCGTCGCGCGGCTCTCGGCCGCGAGCGCGTGCCAAAGCTTGCCCAGACTTCCGGCACGGGCCACCTCGAGCTCGGCGCCCCGGCCCTGATACGAGACGATTTGATCGCCGCCCCAGCCTGAAAGGATGGTGCCGACGCCCTGCCCGGCCGCATGGCGCAGCCGCTGTTCCTCGGGATGATCGGGCGCAAGGGGCAGCAGCGTGCCTTGCTCGACGCCGTGGCGCCAGCCCTCCCAGAGTCCGGGCGACGCAATCCGAACTTGAGAAATTCCGGGCTCCGCCGCGGCCACGATGTCCGCGAGCGGGCCGTCACCTTCTCCCGCCTCGTCACAGAACGTGTAGGCGAAAACTCCGCGCCCCTGCCGTGCAGCAATCGCGGCAAGGGGTGAGGAATCTAGGCCGCCGCTCAAATCGGCGGCACAAGGCCCAGCTGGCGGCAGGCGCCGGCGGACCGCCTGTTCCAGCAAGCGCCGCGTCTCGGCCGCGAGCTCCCGCGGGTCGCTGTCCAGGGGCAACCGCCGAGCGACGTTCAGCCGCCAAAACCGATCGAGCTGAATCTTCCCGTCTTCGGCCGTCAGGATATGGGCCGGCTCCAACCGGCGGATCGCTGCATAAGCACTGCGCCCGGACGGTGGCGCCTCGTGCAGCGGCCAGCTCGCGACAACCGCCTCGTCCAGGTCCGCCGGAGCAAGCCCCGCCGCCAGAAGCGCGCGGGGCGACGAGGCAAAGGCCAGATAGGCGCCCGGCTTGACCGTATAAACCAAAGGCCGCGCGCCGAAATGGTCCCGTGCCAAGGTGAGGCGGCCATCGGTCCAGCGGGCGACGGCGAAATCACCGACAATGGCGCCCAAGCCCGCGCCGGGCGCATCCAGCGATGCTTCAAGCTGTTCAGCGGGCGGGCCTCTGCCGCCGGCATAGATCGTCGCATCCGCAACGATCAGACGCTCGCCCATCGCGCAAATGTTTGGCCGCGCGGGCGGTTCATCCGCGCCCCTCGGCGTCAGCCGGGTCGCGGCCATGGCAGCCGGACCCCGGGTCGCGGTTTCGACCCGATGCGGCACATCTTCGCCGATCATCGCCTGGACCATGCCGGTCAGCAGACCGGGATCCGGCGCCGCCCCATCGAACCGCAGAGTGCCGCAGATCTGCTGGGTCATGCCGCCCAAGCCTCCAAGGCATCGCCCAGGGGCGTTTCGGTGAGAGGGCGAAGCGACGTGGCTTGGAACTGAAAGACACCGGGGCCGGTATTGACCTCCAACAGGCGAATGCCGTCCCGCGTCCACAACAGGTCCCACTTGAGCACTGGCGCCGCGCCCGGCAGGGCATCGTGGACCCGGTCGATCGACCGGAGCATTTCTCCCCAGGCAGGGATCGCGAACGGCACCGGCACGGGCGGGCGGCGGGCTGCCTTCCAGATCGGAGCCGCCGTGCCGGGGGGCAGGCCCGCGACCTGGCCCGATGCCACATCGATCTCCAGATGCAGCGCCCGCTCGGCAGACCCCTGCTCTGCGACCAGCAGCATCTGAGCATAGACCAGCGCGCGCCGCCCATCGGGCCATTCGGCCGACAGGAGAGAGATCACCGGCGCCTCGGTCGGGTGAAGCCCGCCGACATGGTCGGGCGCGGTCGCCCAGGTCTGGACGATCAGATCCCGCTCGGCGGACGCGCGCGACAGCCAATCGACGAATGTCTCGCCGAGGTCAATGCGCTCGTCACGCGCTTCGGGCGCATGGGCCGTCCCGTCCCAATTCCAGAAATCCAACCCATCACCCGCGTGGCCGAAGCGCGGTTTCACCACCAGCGGCTCAGGCGGCGGCCCGCCTTCGGTGAATTCGCGGGTCGCGCCATCGGGCCCCCATGCGGCCAGAACCGGCATGATCGGCATATCGAGCCCCGCAGCCAGGTCGGAAAAGGCGAGCTTGTCACGGGCCAAGCCGCGCACTTTCGGGGCAGCCAGGGCCGAGAAGTGGCAATGCGCATCGGCCGAGTGTAGCCAGCGAGGCGCGGGCGGACGATCACGCTCGAACAGCCGGTAGGCGACGAAGTCGACCGGAGGCAGGTTGTGACGCAGCGCCGCGCGCCAAGCGCCCAGCGCGATCGCGGCCCGGCGATGTCCGGCCAGGGCCTCGGGCCGCGCCCCAAAGACCGTCGCGATCGCGTCACGCAAGCTCTCGAACGGCCAGAGCAGCAGCATCAGCAGGCGCGCCGCAGGGCGGGCCGCCGGCGGCCATTGGCCGATCACGGACTTGCGCAACGCGACGCGTAGGGCGGCGGAATGTCCCTGCCCGCGTGGCGATGCCCACGGAAATCCCGCATGGGCTGCCCGGCTCGCCCCGCGCATCAGCCGCGGCAAGCCCTCGCCGGTCATCGTGCCGCCCCAGGGCTTACCAGTCCGACCGCGCCTAGCCGCAGCCGCCGCCAGACCGCATCCCGCAGAACGCCCAGCCGTTGCCTGCGGCCTTCGGCCATGCGCCAGTGCCAGCGGTAGAACGCAATCCGTGTCTCGAGCAATCCAGGGGCCAAGCGCGGATCGGCGATCGTTTTGGTGATCTCGCCCGCCCATGCGGCCTCGCGCGGTACCAATCGCTCGGCTTCGGGCGGCACGGATGAGCCGAATATCGCGCCCACCAAATGCAGCGCCAGGCGCGCCGGCACACCAGCGCCGAGCTCGGTTGCGCGACGAAGATCGCTCGCCAGCCGCTCGACCCCCCGTTTCTCGCTCAGGCGCGCGATATCGAGGAGCCATTTCAGGCGTCCGAACAGATGCTGCTGCCCGTGCGCGCTCAGATAGATCAACTGGCCCAATGGGCCGAGCATGTGGATCGGCGACGGTCCATCCGTGACCACGACCGGTGGCTCGCCCAGCGCGTCGACCCCGGGCCAGGACCGGAAGTGATTGGTCCGCCAGTGAAGTTCGACGCGCATGCCCGTCTGCGCGTGGCGAAACTCAAGATCCTTGCATTCGGTGCCGACCGCCGGATGGGCAATCAAACGTGAACGCAACCCATGACCCGGCTCGGCGGCATATCCGGCCTCCGCCAGACACCTTGCGGCCGCGGCCCGGTCCTCCGGCGCGACCAGCAGGTCAATATCGCTCGCGTGGCGCAGGCCAATGCCGCCATAAAGCCACTCCGCCAACGGCCACCCCTTTAGCCACAGCGCCGAGATGCCGCGCGCGTTGAGGCTCGCATTGATCCGCAGGCTCTCGGTGCGCTGTGCCAAGGCGGCGGCCCCGCATTGCCGCGCCGCCGTCCTGATGTCGCCCGCAATTGACTCCGGAACTTCAAGATCGGCCGACGAGAGCGACGCGGCGATCATCGGAGCCACCCGGTGGCGTTCGACCGCCAGGTCGCGGAACACCGACCAATCACTTGCGCCAAGCCCGGGGGCGAGGCGCCCAGCGTCCTCGCGGTTCTTACCGAGGAGCGTCGTCAACAACATCAACGATGCGGGCCAGTCCGGGGGTTGCTGCGGATGCTGACCTTTTTCCATCAGCCGAAACGCGCCACGGTGGCGTAGTTTTCCAGCGCGCCGCCACCCGAGACGACGCGCGCGCCAACCGAGACCCAGGCATGGGCCGCGTCATCGGTCCCCGCGCGTTGTGCCCGGTCCCGAGCAATGCCCAGATGCACGACCGCGGGAATGCCGCGCCGCGACAGCATTTGGCGCAGCGCGATCGATTGCTGGAGGCATCTCGCCCGGAAAGGCGCAGCCGAACCAACAGCCGAAACGAGCGCGCCAAGCCGCACCGCCTCGGCATTCTTCGGCTCGGCCATGGGTCCGGGAGACCGTTCCTCCAGAAGCAATGTGCCCAGCTCCTTCGTGAAAGACCGCGCGGAACCTCGTGTCAGCATTCTCGCCCGGACGAGTTCGAAAGCTGCCTCCACAATCAGTCGGCGCGGATAGGTCTCGGCGTGCACGAATGCGCGGAGATGTCGGAACCACCTCATGCGGCGGCCTCAACGACCAGGCCTTCCTCGACCAACCGTTCTAGGAACGCATTGACCTGTGTCCGGCAGACTTCGGGCGTCACGTCATACGCGGCGACCAGTCGCTCGGCGATCTCGTCCGGCGAGACCGGGGTCTCGAGCATGAGCCAAATCTCTTCAGCGACATCGCCCATGGCGTAGTAGCGGCCACGCATGATGCTCATCACCGCGGTTTCGCTGCCAATCGACGTCGCCACATGATCCGAGCCGAGCCGAAGGCGTCTACGCGGATCGAGATGCATCGGATGTCCTGCCTCCATCCAATTTCGGGCTCAAGACCCGAGCGAGCAGGTGCCGAGGCTCTCGTTTCCGGGCATAGTCTTCGAGCCGGGACCAGAGCCCATGCATCCAGCCGTGATCGTGCTGGTATCCACCATCTCGATTTGTTCAAGCTTGGGCGTCACCCAAGCTTTCTTGCCTGATTGTTTTTTCATCCCACCTTCCCGCCGACCCGCGCTTCGCCCCCTCTACGCGCGCTCGTGGATCGACTGTTTGCTCTTATCTTTTTGTTAACCTAAAATCTTGCTCGGATTCAAGCGAAGCGGGTCGATCGGACCGGTTTTTCGGTATCTCCGGGCGGATTAGATCGCGAAGGGGCGACAGGCTGGATGGCTGCGCGACTGCTCTTGCCCCGCGACGATATCCTGAACCAGGTTCCCGCCAGCTTCCGGCCCTTTGCCGAGGCTCTTTTGGGAGAGGACGATCCGGCGCCTGGCCTGATCCAGCTGCTGGGCACCCTGGGGCGCAAGACAGCGCCCGAAGAGGCACGCGATTTCGCCCTGTTGCTGCGCCGCGCCCTACCGCCCTCGGCCCGGCGTGACCGGGTCAGCGAAGTCTTTCTGCGCGAGTCCTATCCGGCATGGTATATCCGCGCGGTCAACGACCGCCACCGCAACGCGGCCTATTGCGCGGCGATCGAAACGGCGGTCACGCCGCGGAGCATTGTCCTTGAAACCGGCACCGGCAGCGGCCTTTTTGCGATGATGGCGGCACGGGCCGGGGCCACCCATGTCTATACTTGCGAGAAGGACCCGCATGTGGCCGAGATCGCGCGACTGAACATCGCGCGCAACGGTTTCCGCGACAAAATCACGGTGCTTGAAAGCCCGCACGAAGAACTGCGCGTCGGCGAACATATACCCCGCCGCGCTGACATCTTGCTGCATGAATTCGTGGCATCTCATTTTATGGTAAAAGAAATTCCAAAGATCATCTCGCGGCTTCGGAACGAACTGTTGACTGATGATGCGGTCCTGCTGCCTTCACGGTTTTCGGCGATCGGGAAGCTGATTGGCGATCCATGGCCCCTCGATCTGGTCCGCGTGCCGGATACCGTGGAAGGGCTCGACGTCTCGGCGATCAACATTTTGGAAGTCGCCGACGTTTCCCTGCCCGGCCCGGTGACGATCGAGACGCCCCTCAGCGCCCCGGTCACACTCGCCGACTTCGATCCATGTGCGGACGATGCCCCGACGACGGACCGGGTCGTCGAAATCGAGGCCACCGGTTCAGGCGCTGCGAGCGGACTGCTACAATGGGTGCGCTACGAATTTCCGGATGGCTCGGTCTACGAAAACCGGCCAGATCTCGCTTGCCATTGGTGGCCATACTTCTGGCCTTTCGCGAATGCCGTTCCCGTGCGAGCTGGTGATCGCCTGCCGCTGAAGATTCTTTGCAGTGAGACCGAGGTCTTTATCGATCTCGTCACGGATTCGCGCGATGACTGAGCCCATGATCGATTCGCGAATCTCCGGCATCCTGTTCGACAAGGACGGCACGCTGTTCGACTTTCAGAAGACCTGGGGTCAGGTTGTCGAGACCGTGCTCGACACGCTGGCACCGGACCGGGAAACCTGGACGCGCATGGCCCGCGCCGGAGGTTACGACCCGGTCCGGGGGACCTTTGTCGCCGGATCGCCGGTCGTGGCCGAATCCAACGGAGCGATCGCGCGGCTCTGGCGGCAATTCCGCCCCGATCTCAGCGAGACCGAAATCGAGCGTGTCCTGGACGACACCGCGCTCGACGCGCTGTCAGACCCGGGCGCGCTCTTCCCCGCCGCGCCGAACCTGCCCGGGCTCCTCGGCTGCCTGCGCGAGGCGGGATATTTTCTCGGCGTGGCGACCCACGACTCGGAGCTGAGCGCGAAGACCCAGCTAAAGGCCGCCGGCGCCATCGAGGCCTTCGACTTCATCGCTGGGTTCGACAGCGGCCACGGCCTGAAACCCGGCCCCGGGATGCTGTTCGCATTCGCCCGCGTGACCGGGATCGCGCCGGGCCGTATCGCAATGGTCGGCGACAGCCGCCACGACCTCGAGACGGGGTTGAGCGCAGGCGCGGCCGCAACCATCGGCGTGCTGACCGGCCCCGCGACCAGGGCGGACCTGACGCCCTTCGCCAGCCATGTCATTCCCTCGATCGCCGATCTGCCGTCGCTGCTCGCCTCGACCACGCCTCGCGGCTAAAGGCTTGGCCAAAGGCCCAAATACGACACGATCTGACGCTAACCGGCGCGAATCGGCCCTGTCGCCGGATAACGCTTTGATGCATCACCAAAGCCGGGAGGCGAAGCGATCATGAGCGACACGGCAGAAACACCGGCGGCCGAGGCGCCTCGGCGCCGGCGCGGCGGCGGGCGTTCGGGCAACACCCGGCGCGGCGGCGTGTCGATCGATCAGCTTCCCTGGCAAATCCCTCAGATCACCGACGCCCCAACCGAGCCCCTCTCGCAGGAAGGCGTCGCGGCAATCGACAACGGGGCGATGCGCATCCTCGAGGAGATCGGCATCGATTTCCTGCACGAGGACGCCAAGGCGCATCTGAAAGCCGCCGGGGCGGACGTCGATCCGGATTCGAACCGGGTCCGCTTCGACCGTGCCATGGTCCGCGAATACGTCGCTAAGGCGCCCTCGACCTTTACGCTTACCCCGCGCAACCCGGATCGGATGCTCACGGTCGGTGGGCGCAACCAGCTCTATATCAACGTGTCGAGCCCGCCGTCGTGCTCGGATCTGGACCGGGGCCGCCGGCCGGGCGACCGCGAGAGCTTCCGCGACCTGGTCAAGCTCAGCCAATACTTCAACTGCATCCATCTGGTCGGCGGCTATCCGGTCGAGCCGGTGGATATTCATCCCTCGATCCGGCATCTCGATTGCCTGCACGACAAGCTGCTGCTGACCGACAAGGTCATGCACTGCTACAGCCTGGGCACCGAGCGGGTCGAGGATGCGATGGAGATGGTGCGCATCGCCGGCGGCCTGACCCATGAGAATTTCGCCGCGACGGCCCGGATGTATACCAACATCAACTCCACCAGCCCGCTGATCCATGACTGGCCGATGTTGGACGGCGCCATGCGGCTGGTCGAGCACGGTCAGATGGTCTCGGTCACACCCTTCACGCTGGCGGGCGCCATGGCGCCCGTCACTATCGCCGGCGCGGTCGCGCAGCAATGCGCCGAGGCGCTGGCGGCAATCGTGCTGCTGCAATACATCAAGCCCGGCGCGCCGGTGGTCTTCGGATCGTTCACCTCGAACGTGGACATGAAATCCGGGGCGCCCGCCTTCGGCACGCCGGAATACATGCGCGCGACCCAGATATCGGGCCAAATGGCGCGGTTCTACGGGCTACCCATGAGGGCCTCGAACGCCTGCGCCGCCAACTGCCCGGATAGCCAAAGCGCGTGGGAAAGCGCCTTTTCGCTCTGGGCTTGCGTGTCGGGGCACGCCAATCTGGTCTATCACGCCGCCGGATGGCTCGAAGGCGGGCTTTGTGCTTCCTACGAGAAGTTCGTGATGGACTGCGAGACGCTGCAGCAGATGATCGCCTACAACCAGCCGGTCACCACGACCGACGAGGACATCCCGATCGAGGCGATCGCGGAGGGCAACGACGCACGCCATTTCTTCGGCATCCAGCACACCCAGGACCGCTACGAGACCGCCTTCTACAGTCCGTTCCTCTCGGACTGGAGCAATTATGAGAATTGGCAGGAGGCAGGCGCCGTCCGGACGCCCGAGCGCGCCAACAAGATCTGGAAGGCGATATTGGCCGAGTTCGAGGCCCCACCCATCGACGCCGCGATCGCCGAGGAACTGGGCGCCTTCGTCGAACGGCGCAAGGCCGAGGGCGGTGCGCCGACGGATTTCTGACCGACCGATTTCTGACCTTCTATCCCGGAGACCCACATGAAAACTGGCTTCATCGGCCTCGGCAATGTCGGGGGCAAATTGGCGGGTTCGCTGCTCCGCAACGGCTATGACCTCACGGTGCGCGACCTGGACCGGAGCGTGGCGCAGAAGTTCCTCGACGGCGGCGCCAAATGGGCCGACAGCCCGGCCGAGATGGCGGCCAGTTGCGACCTGGTCATCACCTGCCTGCCCTCACCCGCGGCGTGCTCGGCGGTAATGGAGGGCGAGGACGGAATTCTCACGACCATCGGCGCGGGCCAAATCTGGGCCGAGATGTCGACGACCGACGAGGCCGAGGTCAAACGCCTCGGCGCGCTGGTGCAAGCGAAGGGCGCCGAACCGGTCGATTGCCCGGTTTCGGGCGGCTGCCATCGGGCGGCAACCGGCAACATCTCGATCTTTGCCGGATGCGAGCGCGCGACATTCGACCGGATGCTACCGGTTCTGACCACGCTGGGGCGGCGCATCCTGCATACCGGCCCCTTGGGCTCGGCCTCGATCCTGAAGGTCATGACCAATTACCTGGCCACCGCAAACCTGCTGACCCTCTGCGAGGCCCTGGTGACCATGGAGCGCGCCGGGCTCGATCTCGCGACCACCTACGAGGCGATCAGAATCTCGTCGGGCACCTCCTTCGTCCACGAGACCGAGAGCCAGGTGATCCTGAACGGCTCGCGCGACATCAACTTCACGATGGACCTGGTAGCCAAGGATATTGGCATCTTCCAGGCGATCGCCGAGCGCCATGATGTGCCGCTGGAGATCAGCCCGCTGATGATCGAGATTTTCAAGGACGGGATCGCCCGCTATGGCGAACGGGCCCAATCCGACGACATAATCCGCCGCCTGGAGGAAGCGACGGGTGCCGATATCCGCGCCCCGGGCTTCCCGCCCGAGATGCTGGACGACGAGCCGGAGAAACCGGGCTACGAGGTCGTGCCGACGCGCGGTTAGAGCGCCGCGACCAGTACCGCCTCCACTGCCCGCGCCGCCCGTCTGGCCGTCCAAACCAGGCCTGGCGGCGGCAGATGTAGGAAGGCGACCATGGGCACGCCCGTGCCCAGCGCCGCCCAAAAGGTGGTGTCGCAGACATAACGTCCCGCATCGAAGGAGGCACGGAGCGGCAATCCGCGCGCCCGGGCCTCGGCATGGGCATCTAACCAAGGCCATCGGCCGCGCCGCAGCACTGGCCCGCCATGGGGCGAAAGCGGCCCTGCCCGCCCGAGCCGCTCGAGCCGGGGCACCGGGTCGCTGGCGAGGCCAGTGAGCAGCAAGACTTCCGGACCGACATCGGCCACATGACCGCGAAGCTCGTCAGCGGCCTGCCCATGGTCCACGGGCAGGAGCCGCGCCTCGATGCCCCGGCGGCGCGCGGCCAAGCGGCTGACGGCCTGCCACGAGGAATTGACGGGCCAGTCGTGAAAAGGCTCGAAGCCGGTAAGCAGGATCCGGGTCATGGGCTGAAACTGCCGTGGTTCGGGTTGCGGAGCAACGCCGACTTGATCCGGCCCGCACCGGCGAGTACCTGGGGCCGGTCATGGCTGTCGCACTGAACCATATCGAGCACCAAGCCACCGGAGACCAGACCGGCCCGCCGCTGCTGATCGCTCACGGGCTTTTCGGCTCGGCGCGGAATTTCAACACGCTGGGGCGCCGGCTGGCCGCCGGGCGGCGTGTGGTGATGGTGGACATGCGGAACCACGGCGAGAGCCCTTGGGAGGATTCCAACGCCTACGCGGACATGGCCGCCGACCTGGCCGAGGCGGTCGACCGGCTCTGCGGCGGCCAGGCGATCGTGCTCGGGCATTCCATGGGCGGCAAGGCGGCGATGACCCTGGCGCTCAGCCACTCCGACCGGCTGGCCGGGCTGATCGTCGCCGATATCGCGCCGGTGCCACACGAACATACCCACCTGCCCTATCTCCGGGCGATGCGGGCCGTCGACCTGGGCGCCGTCACCCGGCGCTCGGACGCCGACCCGATGTTGGCCGAAGCGGTGCCCGAGCCGATGCTGCGCAGCTTTCTGCTGCAGAACCTGGTGGTCGAGGATGGCCGCGCCCGGTGGCGGATCAATCTGGACGCGCTGGCGGCCAATATGGAAGCGCTGCTCGATTTCCCCGCCGACCTGCCCGAGGCCGCCTTCGAGGGACCGGCTTACTTCCTTCATGGCGGCGCCTCGCCTTACGTGCCGCCGGAGACCCATCCGCGCATCCGGGCGCTCTTTCCCGGCGCCGAGATCGAGGCTTTGGAGGGGGCGGGCCATTGGCTGCATGCCGAGCAGCCGAAGGCGTTCCTGGCCAAGGTGGAGGGGTGGTTGAGGGGGCTTTGAGAGGGGCTCTCACATGTGAGATTCTTCTTAATCGCCTGTTTTATATACTAAATTGTGACACGTTTACCGATGATTCACGGTTGGAGCGCGCTGGCGGGCTTTTGCGCGCAACGGGCTGTGGCGGTGGGTGCCCGGCACCCACCACTGGCAGCCATCAGGCCTCGGCCATGTTGGCCTCGGGCTTGTGCAGGCCGACGACGATCAGCACCGCCCCGCCATTGACCCAGTAGAAGAGCGCATCGAGCCCGGCGAAGCCGTAGACGAAAGGCGCAAGCACGAAGACGACGCCCACGGCGCCATCGACCGCCAGATGCAGGCTGTAAGGCAGCACCCGGAAGACGCCCAGATGATGGTCCGTCAAGAGCGTCAGGATCAGCGCCGCGACCCCGGTGACGGCCGAAAGCCAGAACGCCATTGGATGGCTGGCCCCGAGGTCCAGCAGAAACGGCATCGCGATCAGGGCGAACGCGACCGGATAGTCGAGATAGGCATGGATGGTCTTGGTAACGAATCGTGGCATCGATCAGGTCCTTCGTTCGGTTTCAGTTGAGAAACCGGCAGATAGGTGACGGAAGGGTGCCAGACATGACAGATCATCCGGAAGTTTCTGCGAAACGTCCGAACCCCGGGCCGGAGCGCGTTTGATTTTCTTTAGATGCGCCAGTTTGAGCGCCGTAGGGTGCGTGCTTGCACGCACCATTGGTGGCCGGCAACAGAGCGGTGCGTGCTAGCACGCACCCTACTTGCCTGCTGGCGAAACGACCCAGCCTACGGATTGCTCAACTACGATCGCACTTTGAATTGCCGTCCCATGGAGGATATCCTGCACGCTGACCAGGGTGGGCCTCGATTTGGGATAGGAGGCGGCTATGCCCCAGCTCGACATTGCGGGCGTCTTGAAATTCGAAGTGACGGTCGACGAACTAGTAAAGGCTTCGAAGCAGATCCTCGCGGAGACCAAGCAGGCGAAGGTACGTGCAGCGCTCGCCAGGATGATGGCCGAGCTAAAGAAGGCTAACAAGAAGCTCGTCAAAGATGTCTTGGCGCCATTGTGTACGATCAGCAACAAACGGCAATTCGACAGGGAGTTCGACAAGCTTCATCTCCGTTTCAAAGAGTATAATCTCGGAGAAGCCCCGGTACTTTCCAGAATAAGCTGCTCGATAGTCATCAATCAGTTGGAAGCGCTGAAAAAGAGCCAGCAGTGGAAAAAATACATAGGGTTCTCGCGCGCCGTGACCCGCTTGGAAATCATCGCAGGCGAATGGATCGCCAATGACGGCGCGCTGTACGCTGCGGATTACAACATGTTCCGCGACATCAACGCGTTCCTTGATGACATCGCTGGCATGCAGGACCGGGGCGCCGCCTACAGGAAATTTAAGCGAGGTATTGCGGGTATTGAAGACCGCCTCATTGCCATTAGGGACCAACTATCCCAACTCGAAATCTCGAGCGCAAAGGTTTGAACGGAACCCGACGGGCTAGTGAAGGCCAGCGCCACGGCTCTTACGCTCACAACTCAATGCGCGTGGAAATCACGCCGCCTCGCGGCTCCCCTCGCCCACAATTGCCACGATGTCCGTCATGATGCGGTTCAGCTCGAAATCCTTCGGGGTATAGACCCGAGTCACGCCGCGGGCCTTCAGCGCCTCGGCATCCTCGTCCGGGATGATGCCGCCCAGGATCACCGGCACCTCGCCGAGGCCCGCTGCCTGCAGCCGCTCGACCACCTCCTCGACCAGTTCCATATGGCTGCCCGAGAGGATCGAGAGGCCGATGACGTGCGCCTCCTCCTCGACAGCGCGGTCGACGATCTGGGCGGGCGTCAGGCGGATCCCCTCATAAGTCACGTCGATGCCGCAATCCCGCGCGCGCACGGCGATCTGCTCGGCGCCATTGGAATGCCCGTCAAGGCCGGGCTTGCCGACCACGAACTTCAAGCGCCGGCCGAGGCGCGCCGAGACAGCATCCACCGCCTCGCGGATCTCGTCCAACCCTTCGGCCGCGTTCGAGATGCCCCGGCCGACCCCCGTCGGTGCCCGGTATTCCCCGAAGACCGCGCGCATCGCCGCGCCCCATTCGCCCGTGGTCACGCCCGCCTTCGCCGCCGCGATTGACGGCGGCATGATGTTGGCGCCGGTCCGCGCCGCCTCGGCCAGGTCCGCCAGCGCGGCCTTGACCGCCGCGTCATCGCGCGCCTCGCGCCAGACCTGAAGCCTTGCGATCTGGTCGGCCTCCACCGCCGGATCGACTACCAGGATGCCGTCCTCGCCGGCGGTCAGCGGGCTCGCTTCCGTGCCGGTGAATTTGTTGACGCCGACGACGGTGGTCTCACCCGCCTCGATCCGCTGGAGCCGGGCGGTGTTCGAGTCGACCAACTGGCGTTTCATGTAATCAATGGCGGCGACCGCGCCGCCCATCTTGCCAATCTCGGCCAATTCGTCCCGCGCGCCATGCTTGAGCGCTTCGACCTTGGCGTCCACCGCCGGGTTGCCGTCGAACAGGTCGTCGTATTCCAGCAAGTCGGTCTCGAAGGCCAGGATCTGCTGCATCCTCAGCGACCATTGCTGGTCCCAGGGGCGCGGCAGGCCCAGCGCCTCGTTCCAAGCAGGCAACTGCACCGCGCGGGCACGCGCGTTCTTCGAAAGCGTCACCGCCAGCATTTCCAATAGGATGCGGTAGACGTTGTTCTCGGGCTGCTGCTCGGTCAGGCCCAGCGAGTTCACTTGGACGCCATAGCGGAAACGGCGGAGTTTCGGCTCCTCGACCCCGTAGCGGTCGTGGCAAATCTCATCCCAAAGCTCCGTGAAGGCGCGCATCTTGCACATCTCGGTGACAAACCGCAGGCCCGCATTGACGAAGAAAGAGATGCGGCCGACCACCGTCGGGAAGTCCGCCTCGGGCACCTGGCCCCGCGCCTGATCCAGCACCGCGATGGCGGTTGCCAACGCGAAGGCCAGCTCCTGCTGGGGCGTCGCGCCGGCCTCCTGCAAATGGTAGGAGCAGACGTTCATCGGGTTCCACTTGGGCACCGCCTGATAGCAGTAGGCAGCGACGTCACCGATCAGACGCAAGGAGGGCTCGGGCGGGAACATGTAGGTGCCCCGACTGAGGTATTCCTTGATGATGTCGTTCTGAACCGTGCCGGTGAGTTTGGCGGTGTCCGCCCCCTGCTCCTCGGCCACCGCGATGTAAAGCGCCAACAGCCATGGCGCGGTGGCGTTGATGGTCATCGAGGTGTTCATCTGCTCGAGTGGGATCTGCTCGAAAAGCGCGGCCATGTCGCCCAAATGGCTGATCGGCACGCCGACCTTGCCGACCTCGCCCCGGGCCAGCTGATGATCCGAGTCGTAGCCGGTCTGGGTCGGCAAATCGAAGGCGACTGACAAGCCCGTCTGCCCCTTGGCCAGGTTCTGCCGGTAGAGCGCGTTCGAGGCGGCGGCCGTGGAATGGCCCGCATAAGTGCGGAACAGCCAGGGGCGGTCTTTCTGGGTCATGTTGCCACCATCTGCACGGGTTCGAAACGTTCGACCGAGGCCAGGACGACCTCCTCGGCCGCATCCAGGTTGTGGACCGGGATGCGCAGACCCCATTTTCGCGCGATCCAGGCATTGACCGTCGGCCAGGTCCAGAGCCGGCGTTTGTAGACCGGACGCACGCCGTCGGCGAGTTCGACTTTCAGCATGATGATGACCGTGCGCAGAAAGATTTTCTGCCGGTTGTGGCGGATGCGCCAGACGTCGCGCCAGGCGATCGGCCGGGCCAGCGCCGCCGGCAGGTCGAGCCCATCGGGTCCGATCTTTAGCAGCACCGGCGCGCGCCTGGTCAGCCAGATCAGGCCGAACATGCAGAGGATCAGGAAAAGCCCCGCCGGCACCACCCAGGCCACTTCGCTGCGCGACTGGGCGTCGCCGATGTCGAGAAGCACCACGACAACCGCGAAGGCGCCGAGGCCACCGATCGCGAAGAAGGCCCAGATCGCGCTTCCAGGCGCGTATCTGAAGGCGTCGGTGCGGGCACGATCGCCCCCGCCGCGCTGGTCCGATTGTGCCTCTGGTTCGGTCACGTCGTGTCCCGCTTTGATTCGATGCCGGCTCTCGGTCTGCCTATAGGCGATTTTGCGGCGCAGCGCAAAATTGGTTGTAATTTTCTTTCCTAGAGCGGGGATGCGTCGAAAGATTTGGCAGGAAAGTTGCGATAACGGACCTCATTGACTGGGAAATGCACATCGAAGCATCAGCCGAGGCGAAACCCTTATTGCGTTGCACAATCCTCTTGCGCAAAACCCCTTGAAATGTCAGTAACCGAATTGAATGGAAATTGAACGATTGTTGCGCGGATTTTCGCGCGGCGGGCGATGGAGACGATGATGGACGGTGCCGCGGAAGCCGCTGCCGAAGTTATGGGCAAGGACCTCTACGAGGTGGGTGAGATCCCGCCCTTGGGCCATGTGCCGGCGAGCATGTACGCCTGGGCGATCCGGCGCGAGCGTCATGGCGAGCCGGACCAGGCCATGCAGGTCGAGGTGGTCGAGACGCCGGAGATCGACAGCCACGAGGTGCTGGTTTTCGTCATGGCCGCGGGCGTCAACTACAACGGTGTCTGGGCAGGCTTGGGCGTGCCGATCTCGCCCTTCGACGTGCATGGCGCCGAGTATCACGTCGCCGGCTCCGACGCCTCGGGCATCGTCTGGAAGGTGGGCGACAAGGTGAAGCGCTGGAAGGTGGGCGACGAGGTTGTCATCCACTGCAACCAGGACGACGGCGACGACGAGGAATGCAATGGCGGTGACCCGATGTTCTCGCCCAGCCAGCGCATTTGGGGCTACGAGACGCCCGATGGCAGCTTCGCCCAGTTCACCCGGGTCCAGGCCCAGCAGCTGATGCGCCGCCCCCAGCACCTGACCTGGGAGGAAAGCGCCTGCTACACGCTGACGCTGGCCACCGCCTACCGGATGCTGTTCGGGCACCGGCCGCATATCCTGCGGCCCGGGCAGAACGTGCTGGTCTGGGGCGCCTCGGGGGGCTTGGGCTCGTTCGCGATCCAGCTCATCAACACCGCGGGCGCCAACGCAATCGGCGTGATCTCGGACGAGGACAAGCGCGAGTTCGTGATGGAGCTGGGCGCCAAGGGGGTGATCAACCGGCGCGACTTCAATTGCTGGGGCCAACTTCCGACGGTGAACACGCCCGAATACAAGGACTGGTTCGCCGAGGTGCGCAAGTTCGGCAAGGCGATCTGGGAGACCACCGGCAAGGGCGTGAACGTGGACATGGTGTTCGAGCATCCGGGGGAGGCGACCTTCCCGGTCTCGACCTTCGTGGTCAAGCGCGGCGGCATGGTGGTGATCTGTGCGGGCACCACAGGCTATAATCTGACGATGGATGCCCGCTACGTATGGATGCACCAGAAGCGCATCCAGGGCTCGCACTTCGCCAACCTGAAACAGGCGAGCCAGGCCAACCAGCTGATGATCGAACGCCGGATCGAGCCCTGCATGTCCGAGGTCTTTGACTGGGCGGACATCCCGGCGGCGCACACCAAGATGCTGAGGAACGAGCACAAGCCCGGCAACATGGCGGTGCTGGTCTCGGCCCCCACTACGGGCCTGCGCACGATCGAGGACGCGCGCGAGGCGGGCGGGGGTTGACACGCCCCGCAGGGTGGCCGAGGTCCGGACCAGTGCGCCCGGGTGGCTCAAATCCTCATTTGCGGAAACCGAAATCGCTTACAGCATGCATTTGTATGCGGCTAATCTTCTCTTAATATTTTCACTTATATATACTTATAATTTCGACTTGTATTAAATATCTTAACTACAACCAATACGGGAATTCAAAATAGTTTCCAATTCTTATCATTTTTTGACTCCATTTCCCGGAAATAAATCCCCTTCGTGGATCGAGCTTGTCTTGAACAGTGAGGGTGAAAATGAAGTATCTTACTTTGCCTGTGATCGGCGCCGCTATTGTGGCCCTGTCGGCGGAAATTGCGTCCGCTTGCGATCTGACCAACAGTTGCGGTGGAGTTTCATCGGCTCCTGAAATCGGCGCAACGGGCAGCCTGGCTGCGCTTGCGGCGGTCGGCGCGGTCGCAACGTTGATTTTGGAGCGTAAGAAGCGCCGCTGATCGGAGCAGGCCGGTGGCTGCCGCGATATCTGCAATTCTTGACGGTCGCCGCTGCTGGCTGGCAGCGGCGATCTTCTTGATCGAGGCGCTGTTGCTGGTCGCCGCCTATCGCTTCGGCTTCGGCATGCCGGGGGCCCTGTCGCCGTCGAGTGGCATTTGCGCGTTCCTCGGTGGCGTGGAGGCGCTCTGCACGGCGACCCCCGCCATCCTCGCCATCTCGGCGATGATCTTTGCGGTTCCCCTGATCGCGTTCCTTGCGACCGGGCGGGTGGACCCTGGCGCCGGCGATCCGCGCGGTCGACCGGGCGGACCGCCCTGGCCTCTTCCTCGGCGCGAATGCCGCCGGTGTCGCGGCGCTGCTGACGCCTTGGCTGCTGGTCCTGGGTGGATTGCCCGAGCTGGTGGCACCGTTTGGCGGCTCGCTTTGGACGCTGGGCACGGTGCTGACGGTCGGAGGCTTCGCCCTCTGGCTGGCGGAGCCACGCACCCTGTTGGCGCTACTGACGCCCACGCACTGCCTTGCCTTGGCCGCGCCGGTCATCCTGGCGCTTGTATCCTTCACCGCCGACGGCATCTTCTGGCCCGTCGAGTGGGTCAAGATCCTGACCTTCCAGGGCACGGATCTGTTCCTGCGCCTGCTCGGCGAAAGCCCCGACCTTCACCGCGCGGACATGATGATCCTGGGGGTTGGCGATTTCTGGGCCGAGCTGCAGGAGCCTTGCTCTGGATTTTCAGGCATGGCGATGGTCTCGCTGGTGCTCTTCCTCTACGGCCTCGCCTCGCGGCAGCGGCTGAGGATGGAGCGGATCCTGATCCTGATTCCGGTGGCGGTTCTGCTGAGCTGGGTGATGAACATCGTCCGCATTTCGGGGATCATGCTGATCGGCGCCTATATCTCTCCCGATCTCGCGATCAACGCCTTTCACAGCTATGCGGGCTGGATCGCCTTCACGATGCTTTCCGCCCTGTTGATGATCGGCGTCGAGTCGACGCCTTGGTTTCACCGCGAGGCACGTGTTGCGGCCTTCTCGGCGCCGCCGTTCTTTGCCGACCGGAAAGCGGCGGAAATCCTGCCCTTCGCGTTGTTCATGACCGCCAGCCTGATCGTGGGCGCTTCGTTCTCGATGCCCGCGACCGGCTACCCGATCATCGCCGCTGTCACCGGGCTTTCAATTGCCGCGTTCTTCGGCGTCTACCGGAGCGCATTGGCCGGCCCCTCGCCCCTCAGCGTCGCGAGCGGCCTGCTGGTTGCCGCCCTGTGGCTGGCGGGGCAAGGCGATGGGAACGCGCTGCCGGCCGCCGACATACTGGGCCCGGCCGCGCCGTTGACAGTCGGGTTTTGGGTCTTGATGCGCGTGCTTGGCACGACGGTCTTCATCCCGCTGATCGAGGAGATGTTCTTCCGGTCCTACCTGCTGAACCGTCTCGATCTCGGCGGGAAATGGGGGAAGCCGGTCGCGCTGGTGCTGTCCTCGGCCGCGTTCGCCGGCCTGCACGAGTTGTGGCTGCTGGCGCTCGTCTCCGGGCTCATCTTCGGGGCGCTGGTACTGCGCAGCGGGAAGGTGGGCGACGCGATTGTCGCCCATATGGTCGCCAACGGCACGATCGCGCTCTGGGCCGTGGTCTTCAACGATTGGTCGGTGATCTGACCGGCGTCTGCCAAAAGAAACCGCCGGCGCCTAGGGCACCGCCGGCGAGCATTTCATCAGCGGGTTAGTACACCAGCCTGTGATGCCAGGCAAAGACGCCCGGCGGCAGGGTGCCATTCGGGCAAAGCCCGGCATCGCCGTTCGACGTGTGATCGATGTCGTTGCCCGCCTGGGCCGAGACGCCGAGGATGTCGACCTGCGCCGTCAGTTCCAGATCGCCGCCGACGACGACGCGGAGACCGCTGGCGACGGTGCCGGCCGCGATATGGGCCGAAGCATAAGCGTAGATCTCGACGCCGCCGTCACCGGTCGCGCAGAAGGTGGTACTGCCGAGATTGGGTTGCGAGGCGAAGTTGATCTGGTGGCTTGCCAGCGGGTCCTGCCCATTGCCGACGCCTTTCGACCCGATCGCAACGTTGGTGAGCGTCAGCCCAGTGTCGGACCGGATGCCGCACTCGGACACGATCACCACATCCTCGATCGTCGTGTTGGAGGGCAGGGTCAGATCGTTTCCGCCCTGGCAGGTCGCATAGTAGACCTCTCCCGCGACATAGGGCCCCGCATACGAGTTGTTAATCTGCGTAACCGACGATGCGGTGATGTAGCTGGGCAGGTAAGGATTATCGACCGTAACCAGATCCGTCAGGCCGTCGATGATTTCCTCCAGCTTCGCCACATCCGCCGGGTAGACATCGCCTTCCGTATGCGCGGCTTCCAAGCCGGTATTGTTGTTGTAGACCTGCGGCAGCCGGCAAAGGTCTGGCTTATTCGGCATGCTGACGATCACGCCGGGGTCGAAAGTGCCGCCATTCTGCACCTCGACAGCGCAATTCTGGCCGTTGTCATCAACAAGATTCTGACCATGGATGCAGATATTGTTGAAGTAGTAGTTGTTGCTGTTGGTATCGACCCGGTTATAGGCGACAAAGCCGCCGCGGATGCATTCCGGCACGTATTTGATGGCGATGGACGCGGTGTTCACGTCCCAATCCGTCAGGCCGATGATCCGCAGGAAGTTGGTTGCCAGCGGGTTCTCGTTGGCGGCCGCGCGCCTGGTCAGCACCATTGCCGCGTCCGGCTTCTCGAAGTTCATGTTGCTGGTATCGCCCGGCGTGAAGGTCCGGGTGGCGATCTCGTAGGTGCCGAAGGTGACATCGCTGCCGCGCAGAACCGTGCCGTTATTGTTCTGCAGCATGTTGTCCTTCGAATAGGCAATCGCCTGGCTGCGTCCGTCAGCCTCGTCGGGCAGCGACATCACGGCGGCCAGCGACGAGGCGTCCCCGGTGGCTTGCAGCAGCGACTGGGTGCGATAGGCATCGGTCATGTCGACCGCAAGCCCACCGATTGCGACGTAAAGCGAAAACCAGACCAGCGACCATACGGTATAGGCACCGCTCTCGTCTTCGATGAAGCCGTGGAATTTGGACATAAACACTAAAGATCTCCCTTGGCTCGAAACCAACTCTCCCCCCGAGATCGGCCAAAAATTTGAGGTGCCTCCTTAGAAAAGGGGCTCCCTCCTTACAGACGCACGCGCCCACAACACATTCCGGACCGTCGAAGTTCCACCGAGGAACCCGTCGAACCAGACCCCGAAAATGGCGGCATCGCCGATACGAATTCCAAGAGTAACGGTCATCTCGCCGCCGAAATCCGGGTCCACGACATAGACGCGATCACCCAGATTCAGATGCGA
>Ga0224508_10000122_pt1 | contig 80770 bp, 78 predicted proteins | sample SF_Jan12_sed_USG_4_FD_170157 | JGI IMG/M metagenome (GOLD analysis project Ga0224508, IMG submission 170157) | Sediment microbial communities from San Francisco Bay, California, United States - SF_Jan12_sed_USGS_21 | ecosystem: Environmental > Aquatic > Marine > Sediment | place: USA... | reverse complement strand
GGCACACAGTTGTCGCTTCGGTACGATAGCGATCGGTCCAAGATCAACACGGCGACTAGCCGCACCGCCACCATCAAGTTCCCGGAGGTGTTTTCGAGCAACGCCGTCTCTTTGGTGCTGAATGCACGCGTCCTCGGCCAGACCGTCGTCGACGTCACGCTTCCGATTCCACTGCCGCCTCCGTACGACCAAGACCCCTCATACACCGTGACCTGGGATGGTCTCGATGCTTACGGCCGGCCTTGGGCGGGTTTCGCCGACGACCACCCATACCCTTGATGTGAGCGCCACGACACCTGGGTTTGGGGACTTGCTCGGGGTGTCGGCCGATGCGGGGCCGACCGACCTTTACGACGCGTCCTATGCCTATGATGACCGCGGGCGCATCGACACCTGGACCGAAAGCCTGCAAGGGGGCGCCTCGGTCACCCGCAAGTTTGCCTATGATGCCGCGGGGCGCCTTGTGACCGTGCACGACATCAGCGGGGGCCTTCCCGGCACCTTGCTCGAGGAGTACCAATACGACGGCAACGGCAACCGCCAAAAGGCCGTCTCCACCTACCCAGGCGCCGTGCCGCTAAGCGCCGAGCTCGGGGTTAACCTCGGCTGCCCCGATGCGACCGGCACCGCCGCCAACGACGAAGACCAGCTCTGTCAATACGGGGACTACACCTACAGCTACAATCTACGGGGGCAGCTGCAGAGCAAGAGCGACGGCAGTGTCACCAGCAGCTATACCTATGACGGCCTCGGGCGGCTTAAACGGGTCACCGAGCCCGGGATGGACATCCACTACGTCCACGATGCGTTGGGGCGCCGCATCGGTAAAATCCGTGACGGAAATCTCGAAAAGGGCTGGCTCTACACCGACGCCCTGAACCCGATCGCGCAGCTCGATGGCAGTGGTGCGATCGAAGCCACGTTCGTGTACGGCACCCGCGCCCACGTCCCCGATGCGATGGTCATGACGAACGGCACCGTGTATCGTTTGATCACGGACCATCTGGGGAGTGTGCGGTTAGTGGTGAATGCACAGACGGGCGCGGTGGCGCAGCGGATTGACTACGATGCGTTTGGGCGCGTGCTCCAAGACACGAGCCCGGGGTTTCAGCCGTTTGGGTTTGCAGGTGGCTTGTACGATGACGACACCGGGCTCGTGCGGTTTGGGGCGCGGGATTATGAGGCGTACGCGGGAAGGTGGACGGCGAAGGATCCGATCTTGTTTGATGGCGGTGATCCCAACCTTTACGCATACGCCACGAACGATGCACTCAACTACATCGACTCGAATGGCTACGCTCTCGATGTCTTCGTCGACCTCGGTTTCATCGGTTACGACCTGGCCCAAATTTGGTTGGACAACATTATTGGGTGTAAGGGGAATCTACAAGAGAACCTCACAGCACTTGGGCTTGACGTTGTGGGCGCCGTGTTGCCCTTCGCCACCGGTTTGGGTCGGGGGTACAAGCTAGCGCTCAATCCCCCGATTAACATCACACAGAAGGGACTTGAGCATACCCTTCAGCGTCATACCATAAACGGCCTCGAGGCATTCGCAGGAAAGAGCAAGTTCAACAAGGGAGAAAACGTAACGGATCTGATCCGATCATCGACCCAGCAACCTGCCGTTCGACAAGCCAACGGAAACTACGCTCGAACATTCGATGCCGGCCGAAACGTAGGCGTCGACCACGCAACCGGGGCACAGACAAGCACGATGACGGTGATCACGAGGCCAAACGGCGACCTAGTTACGGCCTTTCCTGGCTCCCCGTGAGGATTGCAGATGGCGCTTGACGTCGTAATTTTGGATCACAAAGGCGCTCCCGAGGGGCAAGTGTCGATATCCGTCGACGTACACTGGGAGATCATCAAGGGTGCCCAAGCGCAGGGAAGCCCCCTCCTCTTGCGGATAAGCGACTACTATGACGACGCCCACTACAGCTGGGAAGAGCTGGGAGAGCTCCAGCGAGATGTCGCCGCGCTGACGGACCGGTTTGTCGATAGTGAAGAGGTCAAAAGCACGCTGAACGCGCTAATTATCCTGATTCAAAGGGCCAAGGCGGAAGGAAAACCTGTCGTCGCGATCGCCGACTAGAAAAGATCCGACCGTGGTTGGCGGTGATTGAACGTGCGATAAAGGCTTTGCGACCAAAGTCTGATTGTCACGCAACGTGTGGCTCGGCTGACCGATAAGGGGCGCCTTCTCGATGCGCAACGGCAACCGCCGAAAGGCGGTCTCCAACTACCCAGGCGCGGCACCGCTGAGCGCCGAGCTCGGCATCAACATCGGTTGCCCCGATGCCACCGGCATCGCCGCCAACGACCAAGACCAGCTCTGCCAATATGGCGACTTCACCTACAGCTACAATCTACGCGGCCAGCTTAAGAGCAAGAGCGACGGCGGTGTCACCAGCGACTACACCTACGACGGCCTCGGGCGCCTCAAGCAGGTCAGCGAGCCCGGCATGGACCTCCACTACGTCCACGACGCGTTGGGGCGCCGCATTGGTAAGCTCCGTGACGGCAACCTCGAAAAAGGCTGGCTCTACGCCGTCGCCCTGAACCCGATCGCGCAGCTCGATAGCACCGGCAACATCGAAGCCACCTTCGTCTACGGCACCCGCGCCCACGTCCCCGATTCAATGGTCATGACCGACGGCACCGTGTATCGTTTGATTACGGACCATTTGGGGAGCGTGCGGTTAGTGGTCAATGCAGTGACAGGCGCCGTGGCGCAGCGATTGGACTACGACGCGTTTGGGCGGGTCTTGAACGACACGAGCCCTGCTGCGTGCGGGAACATTCTGGAGTCACGGCGGCGCATTTGCGACGGCGTTGATAACACTGACGGATTCTTGAGTGGCTGGCGCGCACAGGCGACAGGACTCACCTCGGTTTGTTTCCATTCTTACCCGACGAGCCTGGCGCCTAGCGACCCTGAGGTGGTCCCAGACACCGTCGGCTTGGTCAGAGTAGACCTCGTCGGGTGTCTGTCCGACAAACGCGTGATGGGGCATTTGGGTGTTGTGCTCCCGGACGTAGAAATCGATGAGCTGCTTGAGCTGCGTGAAGCTTTCAAGCGAATGCAGGTAGAGCCATTGATGACGTAGAGAGCGCCAGAATGCCTCGATCATGGAATTGCTGAAGCTAACCTCCACCTGGGCGAGCACACGGCGGACGACGCCGTCGGCCATCAGTTGGTCGACCCTGGCGTTCACGTTTTCGACGCCGGAGTCGGCGACGACGGTCGGCGTCCGGTCGAGATTCTTGCCGGCCTCCTTCAGGATTTCGCACGTCGTGGTGGGCGCGAGCCGTTTCGCAAGGCGCCACGACAAGATTCGGCGCGAGAAGTTGTCGATGACGGCATGCAAGTAGCATTTCGTGTCATCCAGAAGTCGGATGACCGTGAGGTCGATGTGCCAGTACTCGTTTGGGTGCGTTGCCCGGATGCCTGTCTTGGGCTTTTCAGGGTACACACGGCGACGCGGTCGTCGCCAACCACGCTGCCGGACGAGCTTGGCCCAGGTTGTCTCTGACGCAAAGACCTTGCCGATTCTTTGGGCATAAAGGGCCAGCGTTCGAAGCGGCATGTGCCGATACTCGGTAGCGGTGACCATCTCCTTGATGGTGCTCACCTCGGTGGGGGTGAGTTGCGTTGGATGAGAGCGTGGGCAGCTTGATCGGTCATCGAGCTCGCACCGTTTCTCGGCTCGCTTCCAAGCGTGATACCGGGCCGGCGACAGGCGGACCAGGCGTAGGGCGGACTTCATCGGAAGGGTGTCTTTCGAGCGATCGACCGCACGCAGGACTTTGGCCTTGGCTTTCCCGTCTGGAAGACGCTGCTCATCGAGACGAAATCCCGAGAGCTTGAGCAACACAACGAGTAGGCGAATGATGGCGGGCTGCCGCTCGGTGCGGCGCTTGAGCCTTTCGTTTTCGTCCAACACCGATGCGATGTCGTGCTGCCAATCGAGGGAGACCACGCTCGGGCGTCCGCGTGAGAGCCAACTGGCCGTTGTGGAACGCGGGATGCGAAGGTGCTGAAAGATTCGTGGGTTCCGCGTTTGGCACACGATCTCTCGGATCCGATGGTCGTAGCTGCGACGGCTTCGGAGGAGCCGCGGCATGGCTCCGTGTCTGTCACACTCGGCTTTTCCGAGCTAGCTCGACGATTTCTCTTTGATTACCGGCGTGTCGCAGTTGCGAACACGGATCATGGAAATGTCTGCGGACTCAGCAGTGGTGCGCGCAAGCGTGCACCACGGAAGCGCCGTTGCCGCACTCGTCGAGGCTCGCCTTGCCCCGGCAGACCAGGGAGAAGGGGGAATCTCGCGGCTATCACCCACGTTGGCTATTGTGGACCAGGCGCAATGACTCGCGATACCACTCTGGGAAGGTGTGCGCATAGCGTTCTTGGCTGTGTCGGTGTAGCACTCGGTCTGGCGTGGCCAGCGGTGGCACTGGCAGAGGTGATGGACAAGGAACCTTCTTTGACATGCGTGTGGGCGTGGGGGCTCATCGGCGGCCTGTTGGGATTTCTGGCCTGTCGCATGAAGCCCATCTATGGCCTCGCCACGATTGCTCTCCCAGCCTTGTTCTTCTACGTTGCGTTCGAGGAGCTCAATGATCCGTTCGTGGGTCCGGCCATCTTCCAGGAGGCTGGCAGAGTCTATTTCGTGAGCAACGAGGTCGCGGCCGCACTGCTTGTGGTCGGCCACGTGGGTGGGCTTTGGGCTTGGAGTCGGCGCCGATGAGCGCAGATGCCCGACTCAACGAGTTTCAGCGAGGGTGCTTCGAACGCCTGGTCTCGCGGTTGGCGGACGCCGGAGTCCCGATCCCAAGCCACAGGGTTGTTGAGGGCAAGACCGAGGTCTATTTGCATGGTTCCGTCGGCCCGATCGAGTTCTGGATCTACGAAGACGGCGCCTGCTTCACCGACGGGCACCAACAGGATGCGGCCGAGAAGCAATGGATCTACGAACCGCAAGACTATGAAACAGTTTTGGCCCTCGGCGCCGATTTCATCGATGACCTAGCGCGCGTCGCGCAGGGTGCGCTGGAGAAAGAACGTCGGCTCCAGAGCCTCGTGTCGTCGTTCGCGCTCGAATGCGAGGATGACGTCGTTGGTCTCTGGGCCATTTTCTGGGAGGCGAAGAGAAGCCTCCCCGAACTTGGAGGTCCGGAGACGAAAGCGATCACCCTGCAGGTCGTGCGGGGCCTTCTGGACTCGGGGGAAGTTGCGGTCGGGGATTTCGATTCGCAGGGGCGTTTTGTGCCTTGGCCTGCCACTGCACCTGTTGACGCGACCATCGCCGAGCTCGAGCGGAGATGGACCGCACTGGGTAGAGACCCCGACATCGGCGACTGCGCCTGGTTTGCTCGAACCGTGGCGGACCGTCCAGGTGTCCTCGATGACGTTGGGGATCAGCTCACCGAGGCAGAGAAGGAGGCGGTCGCTCCGCTCTTCTCGATCGATGAGTCGAAGATCGATGATCGGCTTTCCAGCTTGAGACTCCAAAGCGGTTTCCTGATTTGCGACTTCGTAAGTGTTGGCGCCGTGTCATGCCCTTTTGAGCTCCATTTCAGTCGAACAGAGCCCCATGTTTTCAACTTCTTCATTGGCTCTGGAGCCGAATTCTACAACTACGAGGGCTTCGAGAATCCAAGCGATCGAGTCGAGGTTGCCGAGGACCTAGATCGGTTCCTGCACTCGGCCGTTCGCTGTGAGCGTGTGCTGCATAGAGGGAGCGTCGCCAAAGAGACGTATACCGCCAACCTGCTGCGAATCGATGACTCCCCGGTTCAGTTTGTCTATCGACCTCGCTTCCTTTGGCCTTTCCAACGCACGGAGACCGAGTCGCTGGAGTATCGTCCCTGGCTGATTGACTAGCGATTCGCGGCCGCAGCTCGCAATCGTCGAAAGCTCGCATCGTTTCGGGCAACCTCGGTAGAATATCGAAACAGCGCGGGAAGGAAGCGCTCAAGCCTCACAATCTTCCTGAGGACTTCGATTGAGCTGGTCAGACAAACTGTCCCTGTCGGATCGCGCCAAGTATGGCGAGGCGCGGCGCCTTAGTGAACGCGGCGACGTGTCTGGCTACACATCACTCTTGCTGGAGCTAGTAGATTCGAATCCGGACGTCGGTATCTTGCACGCGATGGCCGCCAACGGCTGTTGGGACCTTGACGAGCATGTTCGCGCGGCGGTTCACTTTAGCCGAGCGGTGCAGCTTTCGCCAACCACGGAACGAATCTCGTTGGGTTACTTTCACTTTCTTCTTGAGCATGACCTCGAAACCGAAGCTGAGCACGAGCTTCGGCGGTTTCTGAAAGGTGAAGAATCCGAGGAGTATCGTGCCCTGGCTCGTACACTTGGGATCGAACTGTCGGACGCTGCGTCCGGTCCGGATAGATAGGCCAGATCCGACCTTCGATAGAGGGGTGTCCATCAATCGACGATTGTGGAGCCATGGCGCCCGCGTTGCTCGATGCACGTACGACGACCAGGGCAACTTGATCAACGAGGGGTTCGATCAGGGCACCTACGACTTGTTCTCCCCTTTCAACGAAGATGGCTCACTGTCCATTCTTGGCGTGACGGGTCACTTCTTCTTCGACCCGAAGCTCTTCCCACTCTTCAATGAAAACGGAAAATTGGTTCCAACTTCGCATCGTTGGGGTCACGAAGCCCGGTGGCGCAACTCACGCTCCCGCCCGACGTCGTGTGGGATCCAGACCTTGGCTCGGGCTGCACATCGTGTGTAGCGATGATGCCGTCCGCCGACCGTCGGGGCCGGCTAGCCTGAGGCCGAGCGCGGAAACGTCAACGATTGTGTATCGACGAGGTTCTGAGGAGGCACAGGTCTGAACGCGAACAACCGCGCACACGCACAAGCGATAAGCGCGCCCCCTAATCCGCTCCGCATTACTATTCTGGGCTGGCCACGATGGAGGCGCCGTGTTTGGATGTTTGGTGGGCTTGGGACTACAGGGCTGAGAATGGAATGGCCGATCACCGTGGGGGTTGTGCTCTGCCTTGCACTCACCGGGTGGCACGGAGTTCGAACTAAGGACTGGCGTCCCCTTGCAGCCGCGCTTGTTGCAGGTTTTATCGGACTGATTTCCGGTTTCTGCATATCGGCACTCGTTGAGTCCGCGACACCGGACTACACGTTCTATGTTGGCGGCGTGTCGATGATTGTCTCGTGCGCGTGGTGGCGTATTCATGCGAATAGTTGGCATGCGGCATGGGACAGGGTCGTTTCCTGGGTGGGTAGCCTGGAGATGGGCATTTCAATCATCATTCTCGTTGCGGCGCTTCTCGTAGGCATCTTTTGGCTGGCTCGGTGACTCCCACGCAACGACCCGACCCGGGCTCAGCAGGAAATTGGAATGCTAGGCAATTGGCCGACCCGACCGACCGACAAGCGCCCCTGGAGTCTGGTAAACTCACACCGGTGATGCGAGGGGTGAACTGATGCCGACAGTGACGGCGTCGGAGTGTGCACGTAGCGCATGAGCATCGATGTCTCGCTCCGGCGGCGGCGAAGAGCCACCAATAAGGACCGGTCGGTGGTGCAAATGGTCCTTGTGCGAAGCTAGGCCGCGATCCACGAGTTCACGCCAGTGCTTCGAACGCGCCATCTTCGAAACCAACAGGGCGCCGGCCCAGCGATGGACGTGACATCGGGGCGCTCGATTCCTACGCCCACTTTCGGGTGCTTCATCTCAGCCGTTGGTCTACCCTAAACTTGGGGGCCGACATGCGAAAAAGACTCTTCATGATGGGCATTCTGACCTTTGTACCGTTCACCCGCGGCGTCGCGGCCGACCAAGTCGACGACATGGAGAAATCGGTCGAAGAGGCGTTCCTCTTATATCCCGCTATTGCGACGGCGGAGACGAGTGTTAGTCAATTTGACGAGGGCTGCCGCAAAGACGACGGCAAACTTCACGTCCAAGGAGACACCCACACCTGCGTTGTTGGACGCATGACTTTGCGGAAGGTCGCCACGAAAGGCGGGGGCCGACAAGGCATGGCAGGCGTCAAAACCACGAGGGGAGACGCCTATGAATATCTCGCCGGCAAAATGGGCCCGGAGAACACCAAGGAGAAGCAGTCGTCGGCGACCCTCTACACCTGGAATCGAGACAAGGGATTGAAGATCACCCTCTCGGTCGGTGACAAGGGTACGATGGTGACGGTTGAGCTCCCGTAAGAGCGAGGTTTCCAAGCCCGCCCGCAATGGCGTTCGCTTCGCGCCTCGTGGTAGAACTTCGGTGTGAGCGACTACGGCTTCAACACCCCTCGAAAAAGGCGATCGCCATATCGGTAGTTTTTTTGGCGTTAGGCGTTCTTCGAAGGGCCACCGATAGTCTTGTTGCCGAGTTGTTGACTTGGGCGTTCATCATCGTGGGCCTGACGGCGATCTGGCACTGGAAGCCGCGATGACCAAATCATCAATCCCCGCGGAATCGCCGATCACCGTGGGGGTTGTGCTCTGCTTGGCACTTACCGGGTGGCACGGAGTTCGAACTAGGGACTGGCGTCCCCTTACAGCCGCGCTTGTTGCAGGTTTCATCGGTCTGATTGCCGGCCTCTGTGTAGTGGCGTTCGTGGAGCCCGCGACGGCGGACTACACGTTCTATGTTGGCGGACTATCGATGATTGTCTCGTGTTCTTGGCCGCCTTAGCCCCGCGCAGCACCCGCAGCTGAGCATGGATTGCCGTCGTCGAAGCTCTTCAAGCGGCTATCCGAAGCTCGTCCCACTCTTCAATGAAAGCGGAAAATTGGTTCCAACTTCGCATCGTTGGGGTCACCAAAAAATCAAGGGATTCTGACTTCGGTCGGAGTCCCTTGATTCGTTGTGGCAAATATGTGTCACCTCTATGCACGCTAGGCCTCGCGCCTGTTCAGGTTCGCGACACTTCGGCGTCCTTCTCAACCGCGGGGGCGCAGTGGGTGCGTGACTACGGCTGCACCTCAAAACGCCCCGACGTCGCTCAGAACACGATTCCCGCAGCGCCCGTGCCGGGCTAATCGACGCTAATCGACGCCGCTGCTGCCGCGGCCCCCACCGCAAGACCAACAGCGACAATAGCGATGGTGACGCCGACCCCGATGCCCACCCGCCGCCTCCTACGCCGCTCCGTCTCCTCGCTGAGAGGTGGCGGCCTTGTTACAACTCTCATACCGGCAAAATCTAGCTCGAGCCGCAGCCAGGATCCTTCGGATAGTGGCGAAGACCGTGTCGCGGGCTCCGCGTCAACACGTTGTTCAACCCGCAAGAGCCACTGCATCCACTGTAGATCTGACCACTCGAGCCACTCGAGATTTGAACCGTGCTCCTCTTCCCCGGAGCCGTCGAGCTTGGGCTGATCAGACGTGCCGCCATTGTCCGCATCCTCATCGAGGTATAGGAAATAGCTCGCCCGCAACACCAATTGCGGCGGCAGACGATGCTGCGTAGGGGTAGCCAAGGCAACCTTCGGTACGGCTTCCTCACTGGCTTGTGCGCTCGCGCTCTGGGGCGACGTCGCGACCAACGCGCAGACACATAGAAATCCGAATAAGTAACGGATCACTGGTCCCCTTCCTGCCGCTCAAACGCCCCGACGTCGCACGGACAAAATGAGACTCATGGAGCCTCAAGCACCACCACGATGTTGTCGTAGAACACGCTAGAAGGTTCGAAGTTGGACGCCCTACTCAAGAAGCCAAACTCCAGTAGCTGGCCCACCAGACCCGCGTCGATCGGTCCCAAGGAGATCGAGTAGGTGGCCCAGGTATCCGGAATGTTCGTCATGTCGATCTGCACGAAGTTGGTCTGTCCGAAACCGGGGTCCAGCGTCTGGATGAACGCCAGTGCTGTGCTGCTACCAGCGATATTGCCGCGCTTGGCGTCGAAGGTGAACTCAAGAGTCTTGCCGACATCACCCGCTGGAATCGGATTGGCCGCTAATGGCTGTTGGAAAACGCTCGACTGGACCCTGTCGGTTCCGTTGCGGTGACCTTGGTTAGGGTCGCAGCAGTTGTAGTCGTTGTAGACCACCAGCTGCTGTGCGCCTTGCTCGGGACCGCCTTCCCCCGTGACGATACTAGAAAAATCGGGGGTGCCGTTCGGTGCGGGAAATGGGCCGTAGCCAAACTTGAGGGCACCGCTGCCGTCGCGGACTTGGCCGAAGACCAACCATCCGTCATCGCTCAACGCGGTTGAGCTCATCTGGTCGAGGGACTCGAAGTCTTGTGCGTACCACGTACAGACACCGGCCTGACATGTTCCTCCGGTGCAGGGCGTGCCGTTGGGAACGGGTGCCAACGCGCAGGCTCCGCCCGTGCACCGGCCCACTGCGCACTCGTTGCTCTCGGCGCACGCGCCGCCGTCGGCCGCTGGCGAGTACTCGCAGCCCACCGCCGGATTGCAGGCGTCGACCGTGCAGTCGTTGGAGTCGTCGCAGCCGGTGAAGCACTGAGCTTTCAGGTACAGCGGCGGATACTCGTAGACGGTGAATTCATTGCGCCCGGGCTGAAGCGTGGCGAACGGTCCCGGACTGTTGGAAAGCTCGCTTCTTTGCTCACCCCAATAATCGGCGTCGACCGTTGCGTCGATTGGGAAATTCAGCTCCAGGGTCTCATTGTCGACGAGCGGATAGCCCGCGCTCAGCGTTGCCTCGTCGACCTCAAAGCCCAGAGTCACTCCCTGGCTCGTTTCAAGGATCTGTATCTCCGTGGGTGTGTTTCCAATTACTGCATCGGCATCGTCGGAATGCGGAACAGCGCCATCGAGAAAGACGTTGCGGTTGTAACGATTGTCCGAAGGAGCAAGGCTTGAATTGAGACCGTCACCGATGAATACGTTGTTCACCCAACGCGCATCGTCGACGGGGAGACGACCACCATAATCTTGGTTCACCCATGTTTGCGGCGCGTTAATAAACAGATTGTGTACCCACGCGTCGGCGCGCGATGAGTAAACCCCTATGCCTCCGCCGACGAAGATGTTGTTGACGTAGAGATTCGGCCCGTGATTGGCTTCCGCCATCATGGAGTAGACGCCGGCGCCGAGGACCACATTCCCTTCGACGCGCCAGTTGTAATTGAAGAAGTCAGCCCAGATGCCGTGCCCTGCAGTCACGCTGCGAATGAAGTTGCCTGCGATATGAAGCCCGGACCCTAAATGGTGTTTGATGGCTGCCGTCTCGGCGCCGCCAAACTCATTCCGGTAGTTGATCTCTTCGATGTGGTTACCGACTATTTGTGAGTTCTTTGTCCACCGATGACCCGTAATACCGCTTTGGCCGCAGCGCATGACGACGTTGTTCCGTATCACGTGGTAACCACTCGCATTCGCGTCCGCTTGGCCGTTGGGAATGCCAATAGAAATGCACACTGCTTTCGAGTACATCACGATATTGTCTTCAATGACCCAGTGGTGGCCAGCGTTGGGTCCAATCGCGCCCGGTTGGAAGACATTTGGTGGCGCCCAGTGCGTGGCGACATTTTGAATCACGAATCCCTTGACGGTGATGTAGCCGAGTCCCGCTTGCTCCGGAAAGAAAGCAAACGGCCGGTGGTTCAGTTCGACAGCGGCTTCGTTAGGATCACGTTCGCCAAAGTTGGCCCAGATCGTCGTCGTTCCGCCTACGGTTTGTGTACGCCATGACAAGGGCGAATGCTCGATTTCACCCATCGTCTGTTTCTCCGTCAGACCGACACCGTCGATGTAGACATCACCGAGATGGGTCCAACGCCCGTAGAAGAGCCAACCCCAGCAGTCCCCTGTTTCAGTCATTACGCATTCGGGATGGCGCGTCAGTGTATTAAACGGATTGAATCCAGCGAACCTTGATTCATCAAGTTCAATTGCCCAGACCTTGTCGCTTGTTTGGACCCACCCTGTTGCGGGCTCCGAGCCAAGTATTCGGACGTCAGCTCCGGGGGCTGCGCGATAAGTGATTCGCGTGTCTTCGGAGACGCCACCCCTTGCCGGGCGAACCCATTCCCGGTAGACGCCGCTTTGTACCGTTATCGTATCTCCGGGCTGGGCAACCTGCGCGGCCCGATTGATGGTTCGGAATGGAGCTTCGTGGGTTCCTGGGTTCCCATCATCACCCGAGGGGGAGACGAAGTATCCGAGGTTGCACGCGCCGCCGTAGCATCCCCCCGTGCCCTCAGCACAAGGGCTGCCATCCTCCACGGGCGTGTACTCGCACATGTCACTCGCCGGATTGCACACGTCGTCGGTGCACTCATTCTGGTCGTCACAGATCACCCCTTCGCAGAGGTCACCCCGGTGGATGGAAACGACATATGTCTGCGAGTCAGGCATCGGTCCGCGGGTCGCGACGTGGATGGCGAGCTCACTTTGCCCAAGCGGCACGTCGAGCTCGGCGATCGAGCGCCAGACGAGCTCCACGGGCATGCCGTCGTATTCCACTTCGATGCTCATGCTCGGGTGTTTGGCTCTCACCCAAAGAACGCCCGCAGACTCCGACTCCGGAAAGCGGGCCTCATATGAAAAGACGTTCGGATCGAATCCCTCGATCAAGTTCGGGCGGTAGAAGTCTCCTGCCCGCAACTGAAGAACGGCAAGCCTTGCATCCGCAGGTGGCGCGCACGTGTAGCCGTAAAAGACAATGGGACTCAGCACGGCTGCAAGCAGAAATGTAGACAAAAAGACAGCGCGTTTCATGATCGACCCCGGGTAGTAGGCGAATGGATGCTTTCGCACACCGCGTGCCAACGCAGACCTGTTGGTTTCGAGGGGTTTTACAAAACCGTGACTGAACAATCTGCGTTTGCCCGCCAATCAGCGCGCGAATTGCGGCATACGTAATTCTTTACCCGTTCGCTTTTTCGATTGACGTCGGATGCAGGTTATTGCTCGTCGATCGCGCGCGAGATGACGTTCAAACCCGTTTGCTGGAAGGGGGCCTCCGAAGTCTACTGCTGTAGAGCTTCGGCGAACGAAGCTCGACGTTGCACCTCAAACGCCCCCACGTCGCACATCGAGTCCCAGGCGTCAGCCACCGTCCCCATTCGTCGTCCGCAGAATCGTCCTGGCTGAGCCCACGACCGTCCCCGTGTTCGCATCAGTAAACAAGACGCCCTGAAGGTATTCCATGGTGCTGCTGCTCTGCTCGGTCCAGGTCACCCCCCGTCGGTCCGCAAGATGGTCCCTTCCCAGCCGACCGCGGTCCCGGTGTTCGCATCGACAAACGACACGCCATAGAGAAAGTTGGTGGTGCCGCTATTCTGCGTCACCCACGTCGCCCCCCCGTCGGTCGTCCGCAAGATGGTCCCTTCCCAGCCGACCGCGGTCCCGGTGTTCGCATCGGTAAACGACACGTCATGGAGATGGTTGGTGGTGCAGCTATTCTGCGCGGTCCACGTCGCCCCCCCGTCGGTCGTCCGCAAGATGGTCCCTTCCAAGCCGACCGCGGTCCCGGTGTTCGCATCGGTAAACGACACGCCCCGGAGACTGAGCGTGGTACCGCTATTCTGCCTGGTCCACGTCGCCCCCCCGTCGGTCGTCCGCAAGATGGTCCCGTCCTGGCCCACTACCGTTCCGGTGTTCGCATCGGCAAACGACACGCCAAGGAGAATGTTGGTGGTGCGGCTATTCTGCGTCACCCACGTCGCCCCCCCGTCGGTCGTCCGCAAGATGATCCCTTCCAAGCCGACCGCGGTCCCGGTGTTCCCATCGGTAAACGACACGTCATGGAGAAGGTTGGTGGTGCGGCTACTCTGCGCCACCCACGTCGCCCCCCCGTCGGTCGTCCGCAAGATGATCCCGTTGTCGCCGACCGCGGTCCCCGTGTTCGCGTCGGTAAACGACACGCCACGGAGCCTGTGGGGGGTGCGGCTATTCTGCGTTACCCACGTCGCCCCCCCGTCGGTCGTCCGCAAGATGGTCCCGTGCTGGCCCACCGCCGTCCCGGTGTTCGCGTCGGTAAACGACACGCCACGGAGCCCGTGGGTGGTGCCGCTCTTCTGCGCGGTCCACGTCGCCCCCCCGTCGGTCGTCCGCAAGATGGTCCCGTTGTCGCCCACCGCGGTCCCGGTGTTCGCGTCGGTAAACGAGACGGCATTGAGCGGTATGGTGGGGTCCCCGTTCTGCGCTACCCACGTCGCCCCCCCGTCGGTCGTCCGCAAGATGATCCCGAACTCGCCGATGGTAACGTCCTCCACTAGGCCGACCGCGGTCCCCGTGTTCGCGTCGGTAAACGACACGTCAAAGAGCAAGTTGGCGGTGCCGCTATTCTGCGTCACCCACGTCGCCCCCCCGTCGGTCGTCCGTAAGATGGTCCCGCTGTTGCCGACCACAGTCCCGGTGTTCGCGTCGGTAAACGACACGTCATGCAAAAGGTTGGTGGTGCCGCTATTCTGCGTCACCCACGTCACCCCCCCGTCGGTCGTCCGCAAGATGGTCCCGAGCACGCCCACCGCGGTCCCGGTGTTCGCGTCGGTAAACGACACGCCACGGAGCCCGTGGGGTGTGCCGCTCTCCTGCGCGGTCCACGTCGCCCCCCCGTCGGTCGTCCGCAAGATGGCCCCGTCGCCCACCGCGGTCCCCGTGTTCGCGTCGGTAAACGACACGCCAAGGAGAAAGTTGGTGGTGCCGCTCTCCTGCGCGGTCCACGTCGCCCCCCCGTCGGTCGTCCGCAAGATGGTCCCGAGCCCGCCCACCGCGGTCCCGGTGTTCGTGTCGGTAAACGAGACGTCATAGAGGGTGTTGCCTTGCGGTAACGGGTTTTGCCAGAACCATTTGGTTTCGGCCAAGCCGCCGTCACCACCCATGCCGCAGTCACCACCCATGCCGCCGTCACCGCACCCAATCAGCGGCATGACGCCCAGCGCGCAGACACATAGAAATCCGAATACGTAACGCATAACGACCTACCTATAGCGCGGGCTGCACCTCGACCGAACCTACGTCGCACTTGGGCTCAGGTCCCAGGATCGCGACGGGTCGTTGCAGCCCGCGCTGATCAGTCGTCAGCGGCTTGCCCTGGGGATCGAGGCACTCGGCTTCGGGAATGTGGTCGATGGCGACGCTCGGAGTGGGCAAAAGCCCCAGCGCGTGGGTCTGAGTCGGTCGGCCGTTGCCGTCAAGCTGTTTGAGGTTCAGCTGCTCTGCAGTGACGTTGGACAGGTCGCCTGTTTGGTTGAGGCCACAGGTGTTGCCCGGGCTTTCGATGTTGTAGCCGTTGGAGGTCCAACTCACAGCGTCGCCCTCCCGGCTACACTCCCCTTCTACCAACGTTGCAACGATATCGATGCCCGATGCCGAGCCTGACCAACCAGAGACGAAAATGGCCTTCGCGCCGGAAATCGTGCTGTTGCTGACGGTCGCGTAACCTCTGTTGTCGATGCCGTATGGCCAAATGTCGAGCTCGCCATATCCGGTATTGCCCGACACAGTGCTGTTGCTGATGGTCGCCCCCCCTTCGTTGTAGACGCCTCCACCGACGTTGTTGGACACGGTGGTATTGGTGAGGGTGAGAAAACCGAAATTGGTGACATTGCCTGGGCGGCCAACCCCGAAGGGGTTGAAGCCTAGGTTCTCGTTTTCCGATACGGTACAGTCGGTCAGGATGAGTGAGCTGCCCCGGTTCAGGATCGCACCAGCCCCTTGGCAAGTTCGGCAGGTTGCTCCCCGACCGCCACTCACACGGAATCCGCGCAGCTCGACTGTCACGCCCCCCGCGACTTCGAATACCCGACGAGCGTGGTCACCGTCCACGGTGAGCTTGCCCTCGCCGTCGAGGACTACGCTGCTGTCGATGATGATGGTCTGTGTTGGCAGTACTGGCGCCGTACCGTCGCACTCGAAGTAGTGCGGTCCACCTCCCCGGGCGATGGCATCACGGATGCCCTGCTCGGTGCATGGGAATTCTTGCCCCGTCATACCACCAGCACCGCCGTTTCCAGCCGTGCCGCCGTTTCCACCATCGCCGCCCATCCCGCCTCCGGCACCGCCGCTTCCAGCCGTGCCGCCACTGCCTCCCGCACCACCGTTCTCACCGCATCCAACCAACGGAATCACACCGAGCGCGCAGACGCACATCAATCCAAACAAGTAACGCATCACAACTTCCCCCTGTTGACCGACCGAACTTCAGGCCGGTCACGCCAACGCAAACTGTGTCGTCGCGGAACGCGTCGCAAGACGTAGTTGTGTGATTGTTGTGTCAGCGAAGATTCTGCACGCGGGACGCATTGTGTTCGTTTCGGCGGCACGTTGCAGCCTGAAGCACGCACTCCATTGGGACGTCAGCGCTCACGATCTTGGGTGATTTCCAACCCTCGCTCGGCTGCCATCGCCGTCAGTCGCCGTCGAACGGCCTTGCGCCCGAGCAGCGTCACTCGACTCGAGCCGAACCGCTTGACCAGCTGCTGCAGCGCATCATTGCTGGCGTCACCGAGGAAAGACTTGTATGAGGTCTGTTCAGTCATCCTTGCAACTCCTGCGCGGCCGGAAGCGCGACGAAAGAATTACTGATGGACGCCGGTCCCGAAAGGGTGTTCTCTCTAGTACTCCCCTGATTGGGCAGTCCAATGTGGAAGCAACTGATCCCCTACAAAACGAGCCATCGGCGCGAAAGCACCACCATGGATCTTCGTGCCGAGCTCGATCGAGCACTCGCGCATGGACGGATGAGCGAAGCGCTCGAGCTCTACGAGCTGTTCGAAAAACGAAGGCCAGATGAGCCCCGATGGTCGCACCGCAAGGGAGACCTGTTGCGTCGGATCGGACGCGAGACGGACGCCCTCCGCGCATACGAGCGCGCCGCGCACCTCTATTCCGCGAGGGGCTTTGACGCTCGCGCTGCCGCGACCGCCAAACTCATGTTGGCTATCGACCCCAGCCAAGGCGATGCGCTCGAGCGCGTGAATCGCGTGGCGGAACGCCGCTTGCACCAACAACACCGCGTCGAGATCCAGCTTGGCGTGCGTCCCTCCGATTGAAGGATAGGGCGTCGACCTCCGCTGCATTTTGCGACGGTGAGGCCCGGGATGTCCGCAGGTTGCTATTGCCGAGACAGCGGAAGGGCGGATGCTAATAGGCCCTATTCCGTCCTGCACCGGCCGTCCTCGCAGGTGCCTGGGGTAAACCACCACGAACAGTAGGTCCCGTTGGGTTTGTCTACGTAGTAGCAGGTACCGTCGGCCGGATCGCACTCGTCTTCCGTACACGGGTTCCCGTCTGAACAGCTGACGGCCGGCGCGAACACGCACCTTCCATCCCAACCACACTCGTCGTCGGTGCACAAGTTGTCATCGTCGCACAGGACACCGTCGCAGAGGTGTTCCGCGCCGCACAGCCCATCAAGACAGGTGCCCGTAGTGCCGTCGAGGTTGCAGTCCCTTCCGTCGTCCACTGGGGCATGATGACAAGTCACCCCCAACCCCCACGTGCACCAGTCCCGGGTGCACACGTTGTGGTCATCGCAATCTACGCCTTCGCAGGGGCTTTCCAGACCTTCCAGAACGTCAAAGCACCCCACCAGCGGAACCACGCCGAGCGCGCAGACACATAGAACTCCGAATAGGTAACGCATGACAAACTCCCCGCTTGCACCCGCCCGATTCGGGCCGGCCACACAGACAAGCTGGGTCGCCATGGAGCGCGTGGCAATACGCAATTCTTTGCTCGCTAGACGATTGCGGGCGCACGTTTTGCGTTTGGGGCGTGGGCGCGCAACAGGTGCGCCGTGAACGACAAATGGATTTGCGACGTGTTTACACGAGAGCGACGGTGGCCGTTACGCGGATGTCAATCAAGTTCGTGATTCGGTTACGCGAACCTCTTCGCCGGAGACGTCAGCGCTGGCGTTCTTCAGCAATCTCCAACCCTCGCTCCGCTGCCATCTCCGTGAGACGCCGTTGAACATCCTTTCGTCCGAGTAGCGTCACGCGCTTCGACCCAAACCGTTCCTTGGCTACCCTCACCAGTTGGTCGAGTGCATCGTCGCGCGCCTCCCCGAGGAGCTCGATCGCTCCCGCGGACTCGCGGAGCCGCACCCCGTTCGGCAGGTTGTGAACGATGCTCCCCCGACTCGTCCGCGCGCCGTGAGATCGCATGGCTCGCCCCCGGTCGTCTCGGATTTTGATCAACGATCCCCGGGGCTTGCGGGCGAGTCGTCGGGTTGCCCGGTTGTCTCCGCGAGCGGCCCGTGTGGCCAGGAACTCTTTCCAGGATCCTGGGTGTTCGCGCACGCTCACCGTGCGCCACGTTTTGATCTTCGCTCTCAACTTTCGCTCGGCTGCCTTTCGTTCGAACGAGAGCATTTTGTACAACTTGCGCTTCTTGCGCGCGGAGATCGGCAGGGCCGCAATGGCATGATGCCTCGATCGAAAATGCCGGCGATGCGCAGCTCGGGCTTCGGCGACCTTGGAGGACAATGCTTCGCGTTCCGCGTCTCGCCGGGTCCGCGCGGCACCAAGTGCGTCCTGGTACTCACGCCAAAGCCCATCGTCGATCACTCGCCCGAGCGGCCGTTCTACATAGGGGTCCACTTGTTCGCGCGCGACCTCGACCGAGTTCGGGCCCGGAACGAACTCGCCATATCGCTCGCAGAGTCGTTGCTTCGACCACCGACGTCCCAAGGTCGACGCCTTGCACGCGAGCGTCGGCCTTGTCGCATCGACGATCGCAAGCCCGTTGCCACGCCGCACTAGACGCACCCCGAAACATTTGAGCTCTTCATGGAGAGCCGCCCACGACGGAATGTGGTCGAGCTCCATGGCGTCGCCGATGCTTCGACGGGCCCAGCGAGAAAAACTCTCGAGGCCCTGATGCGCCTCGAAGTTGCGCGCTCCGTGGCTCTGAGAAGGACTCCTTGTTCGGTCCACCCTGTGCAAGCCAAGCTCGTCTTCGAAGATGCGCCCAAGCGCTCGATACGCATGGATGGCTTTGTAGGGGTGATGGATTTTCAGCGTCTCCGGATGAATCTTGTTCACCGCAATGTGAAGATGCTCGTGCTCCTGTTCGCTGTGGCGCACGGCGATGTATTGGTGTTCTTGTAGCCCGGCAGCTCGCACGGCGCGGCGAACGACGTCTTCAAGCTCTGCGGGGGTAAGCCGCCGGTCCTCCGGATGAAACGAGATGACGAGGTGGTAGGTCTTGCTGCCCTTCGCCCTCGTATTGCCCTCTTGGAGCAACTCCATCAGCTCCACCGCAAGGGCCGCGTCCTCACGGCGATCGAGGCCCTCGAGGTTTCCGACCATGTACCAGGTGCATCGCTCCCCGCCCTTTCCTCGAAGCATGTAGGGAACGAGTTTGCAGAGACGAGAGATGGTTTTGTCGTCCCTCGGCTGCTTGGGCGTGATGATCATCGAGTGCGAACGAGGTGCGCGAGGACACGCCTAAGCTCGACGGCGTTCCGTTCCACTTCAATGAGGGTTCGGCGAAGCGCCGCCTTTTCCTCACGCTCGGTCAGCGCCTTCTTGAGCAACCCCCCAAGGCGGTTTTGCTCCCGTTGGATCCTCAACAGATCCAGAACCTCTTGCCGCGCACGCGCGCTCGGAATATGGGTTTGCATAAGTACCCGACGGATCACTTCATTGCGCCTGAGCCCGCTTGCTCCCGCAAGACTCTCAAGGTGAGCTACATGCGCGTCGGTGAATCGTACGGTGAGTCGATGCTTTAGTTCACCCACGTGGCAGAGCATAGGTACGGCAATCGCGTTGTCTAGAGACAAACGTCTGTTCTACGAGCGCGAATAAGCCGAAGGCGTTGAGCCTACGACACGGCCACCGGCCGCTATCTGGTCATTCCCCAGGGGAGCAAGCTCGTCGGCACGTACGACAACGAGGTGGCCTTCGCGCAGAAGCGCGCGCTCGTGATCTGGACGAAGATCATCTACCCGGACGCGTCACAGCTCGAGCTCGAAGGCATGCCCGGCGCTGACCCGGCGGGCTACGCCGGCTTCAAGGACAAAGTCAATCGCCACGTCGCGCGTCGGATTGGCGCGGCGCTTCTTCTGACCGTCTTCAACCTCGGGGCCGAGCTGACAAGGCAGGCGGGCGAAACAGCCCGGGGCTTTCAGACCCAGTCCGCCGTGACAGCCGCCGTCGGACAGTCGGTTGCCGAGCTCGGCCGGGAGATGGTCGAAAAAGAGAGCGAGGTGCCGAATACGCTTCAGATCCGACCCGGGTATCGCTTCAACGTGATGGTCAATAAAGACATCGCATTCAAGTCGCCTTACCGACGTCGGTGAGGCCATTGCAACGTGACGAACCAACCAAGAGAAAGGAAGAGCAATGAATCGACAAGACCAAGAGGGGACCCAAGTAGAGCCGAAGACCCAGGGCCCTGACGCAGAGATCTTTGCGGTGATCGAGCGCAAGAGTCTCCAAAAGACGTTGTGGAAAAAGATCGGGGTGGCCTTCAGGAACCGCGATGGGTCGTTGAATCTCCTCTTGGACTTCTATCCCCGTGATCCTGGGACTGGGCTGCAGCTTCGGTGGAAGGAGGGCGATGGCGAGAAAGACTGATCCGGCTGTCGCTGTCAGAGCGTGTTGATCCGAGCGACTGCGTATGCGAGTTTGGGCGGATTGGCTTTGGACCGTCTAGCGGGGCTCCTGCTGTGCTTTGAGCGTGAAGACGAGCCTTTCATCCGCCCTTTCCGCCGGCATGTAGTACGCCGTTCCGTGCTGCTCATCAAGTTCGCGGGCTCGGTTCCAAAGCAGCACCAGCTGGAGCTGGGAGATCCACGAGCTAATTCGTTCGAACTCCCATATGTCCGGCTGATTGCCCAGTGGTGAAGGCAGGACGAGCCGTAGGAGGTTGCGCTCCTGAGCTAGTTTGCTGATGTTCCAGCGCACGTGGTCCTCGTCGACGTTGGCGATGATGAGCCCCAGCTGTCGGCACTGGTCGATAGCCTGGCTGATCGGTGCACAATCGAACGCGAACGGCGCCCCGGAGAGCGATGAACGCCGCCTGTCGAGAAACGCCGAGCTCTGCTCAACGACTTCTGGCTCGCTCAGCCCGAGCAACAGTCCGTGTTTGTAACGCATGAAATGCAATTCCCAATCTCGATAGAATCGTCCGATCTCGCGCAACCGGTTGCGCGCGCGCGCCAATCCAAGCACATAGTCTTGAACGATGGGATCCGTCTCCTCCCAGTCATTACGGTCCTGGTCGAACGGGATCCTCAGAATGCCGGCGGCCTGTCCGTCCGTGACGTCCTTCCAGCCCTTGACCCGGTCTTGGGCGCTGCCGGCTCGGGTTCCGGCCAGCTTCTGCGCGAAGAATTCGTCGGAGTCGCACGCGGAGACCAGCACACCCAGATCTTCCGCGTACTGGCAGACTTCCGAAGCAGCAGCGGCGATCAGTCCGTTGGTGATCTCCTGGTAGACGATCGTTTCCGGATGATGGCTGCCTCGCTGCAGACGCTCGCGCTCGCGGGCGAGAAGCTGCTCCCGTTCTTCGAGAAGAAAGCGGTACATCCTCACCTTCGTGTGGCGCCAGTCGGGCCAATACCGGCTCAAGAACGTGAAGAACTGCGAGGTCGACGCAGCCTTCCGATGCTCGGGGGTGAGCCCCGGGTAGTCGGCAGGACGGCCCTCCTGCTCCGCGCGTTGAAACGCTTGCTCGACCTGCGGCGACTGTTTGCCTTCGTTCTTGGACATCGTTGTGGCCTCCCCCTGGCCCGAGTCTTGTATGAACTTTGATCCATGGGCGGGGAGGAGGCCAACGCTCGTGATGGACGAACATCGGGATGGCGTTCAAGAACCGCGATGGCTCGTTGAATCTCCTCTTCGACGTCTATTCGCCAACGAGCACAACCCGAATCGACATTTTCAGCGCTGAATAGTCGCTGCCCACGGTACATGAAGTTCAGGCCGCCTCGTCTTGCGCACTGCAGGTGCCCACCGCGCGTAGGTAGATCGCTGTCGCCAACTCAAATACTAAGTTCGGATCATCTTCATATCCGTCTAGTCCCAGTAGTCCCAAAAGATCAACCACGACGTCAGGGCCGCGCTGCGCAGCGGCCTTCGCAACTTCATTGGCGATTGCCATTATGAGAACGTTACGCTTTGTTTGCCGTCGGTGTTGGGCTGTTGCTGCTTTCTCCACCATCTCCAAATAGAGTTCGTGGTTTCTGTTCAGCGTCACGACGACGGTCTTCGTCTCGGGGGACACATTCGCAGAGGCGAAATGCGGTTCCAATAGGGGCTTACGTTCGATCCTAAGGTGTTGAATGACTGTATTCTGCTTGCCTTGGGGAGCGTGGCGCCCGGCCACTGCCGCGACACTGTGCGTCGGTTCGCGAAAACCGCCGTTCGAACCGGTAACGGAGGGACCAGCTGTCGTGACCAAAAGCTTCCCTTCCGGATGTGATCTTGACGGCTCATCGAAGACAGACTGCAGCATGCCTTCAAGATCGCGAAAGTACCTCGACAGAGCGTCATCTTCTCCCAACTCAAACAGGGCCTTGATTTCGCGCTCGCTGAGCAAGGCTTGCGCAAGTTCGTGTTCACCGGAGACCAAGTCATTCTTGTTTTTTGATAGGTGTACCTTCCAACCTTCACCAAGACGTAGGTGCAAGTAGACACCATCGGGAACTCGACCCGATCCATTGAGGTAAGATTTCCGGCAGATACGCCTGCAATCGAGGAAATCGATCTCGATGCCGCTCCGCCTTGGGCTCTCTGCAAGAAACCCGCCGACGTAGTCCGCGACTCCATGAGCTGTATGCACCCGTCCGCGAACCGTATTGTCCAGTTGTGGGAGTGTTTCACGATAGACCTCGCGCCGAACCCGACCACGTCGCAACACGATTTCAACTTCTCTCTTTCGTTTGAGAGGCGCGTAGATCTCTGAAAGCCGATCCGCGAGTCGCTCCAGCTCCTTCTTGGATGAAACCAATCGCCTTCCTAGATAAGGCTTCTTTGCGATCAGAAAGAGACCGCAGCCTTGATCGCGGAGCTGATAGGGCGCCTCCCGAACCGGGAGTTCCTCCACCGCAGGCAACGTCCAATCAGAGCAGGACGGGTCTTCTTCCACCCAAGCACCCCAATCCTGTCTATAGCGGTAGTATCGACCTTTGTGGATCGAGTGGATTTCATGGAGAGTGCCAAGTGAGAAAAGGGCCTCCTTTGCTCCAATGCCGTAGTATCCCGGATCGGCTGGATCATCTTTTGATGTGGAAAATCCTTCCTTCTGCAGCGCGGTGATGTTTGAGAGTCCAACCCCGTCGTCGAGGACGGTCACTTGGTTCGCGTCAAGAGAGATCTCAACTCGCGTAGCGCCGCCCTTTTTCTCGTAGACTGCATTATCAATCAATTCCGCCAACGCATGGTGCAATTTTAGTGCGCCTTGGAACCTCGCTCGAACTGTGTGCCTTGTGGGAGTCCCATCGGTCAACTCATCTTGGTTTGTGTTCATATCCTACCTCGTCTGCGAACTGCGCAAAGTCTTCCAGCGTCGGTCGACTTCTCTCAGAAGCTGGGCCGGTTCCTGTACCAGCCAACCAGCACGTCCCCTTTTCGCAACCAAGCCTTCCTTCTCCAGCCAACCAAGGCACAGATAGATTTGGTAGTTAGGGATCTGATCCGCGGCAGTGGCTTCCACAACCTTGTCGGTTGTCACCGGAGTTCCATTGTTGGCGACCAGACTAAGAGCTCTGACGATTGAATCGACAACTTGGCGTGCTCCCCGCTGGACGTACTCTCGGTTATGGCTCTTTGACCAGCCAATCCTTACGAGTTCATCATGCTCTTTGTGGAAACGCGGATAGCCGTCCCTTGATCTCCCTGCTGCCTTATGATTCGGACGCTGTCCGGAAGCACTGACGACAGCATTGAGAGCGCTCATGGCCTTTGCCAGCGCGGCGCAGGCATCTTGGCATTTGCTGGCGGCATCGTAGTCCCGGTCGGCAAATGCCTCGGTACCTGCGTCGTGGATTTCGATTTCCAGCCGACGTAGGTCTTTGCTTGCGTTCTGTAGGCCCTTTATCCGTTTACTTGTCATGCGTATATACCTAGCAGCATCTGCCCGTCTATACAATATAGAATTGCGCAATTTCGGCTCAATCCTTTTGTATACTTGAAAAATGCTCAATTTTGGACGGTTTAGGTCGGGCAATGGTTAATAGGAATACGGGGATCTAGCCACTCGCAGCCCGATCGCGGCTTATCGAGCCGCAATCTACTTCCCCCACGACGAACCATCCCTCGGCAACCTCTCATCCGGATCGAACAGCGTAACCTTATGGGGCCGCCGCTTGGTCCACTTCCAAAGGACCAGGTTCATGTCCTCGGGGCTAACACCTTGCGCGAAACTCCGGACCAACATGCCCACGTAGCCTCTGGCGATGAGGCGGTCCGCAAGCTGTTGGGACGCAGGCACCTTGCCGTCGAGCATCTCTTGGTTCCAAGAAGGGCACTCGAGCTCGGCCTTTGATACTCTTTCGCGTTTCATGGCTTTTCGGTCGCGGGTATCGAAGATGCCCTCGCAATCGACTCGGTACTCGCAGAGGGTCAACGGATGAAAGGGAGCGCCAAGATCGAAAAAGGCTTTGGGTAAACAATTACGTATGCCGATTTTGTGACACCGATTGTTTGCTCGTCTCGTCAACGACGACCGCTTCACACGCATAATTTGCATGGGCACAACGGACGACGAACAAGGTGCAGTCACCGTTCTAACAAAGGACTCGAAACGACCTATGGCGCGAAGCTTGCTTGAAGTTTCTTAGAGAAACGGAGGCGGGCTACTGAAGAACGAGCTCCGCTACGAGACTAGTCCCATACGGAACCGCAAGGAGACTTCAACATGGCCGTTTCGTCAGCCGTAAGCCCTGACCGTCCCATCGCAAGTGGATCAGCGCGCTTTGCGGATCTAATCGAGGATGCGCGCACGACGCAACATCGAGAGATCGACGACGTTTTGTTTCGGCTTCGAGCCAACAAGGACTCGTGGGTGCATCTTGGGATGCGCGAACGAATCTCGTTACTCGATGAAGTCCGCCGTGATTTTATTTCGATCGGAGACCGTTGGGTCGCTGCGGAGCTCGAGGCCAAACGCATCGCTCCTCATACCCTTGGTGAAGCCGAAGAGTGGACCATGCTGGCCACGATTCATCGAGCCATTCGAACTCTTCGAACGTCTCTCTCGGAGATCGAGGCATTGGGCCAGCCACGCGTCCCAGGGCCGATCACGACGCGGGCCGACGGACAAGTCGTGGCTCAGACGTTTCCTCTGACTCTCAAGGATCGTTTCCTCTTCCTCGGCGTCACGGGTGAAGTCTGGATGGAGCCCGGCCTCAGCGTTGAGGAAACGGCTGCTACCCAGGCCGCTGCTTTCAAGGACCCGGAGCGAAAAGGAACGGTGTCCCTCGTTCTGGGTGCGGGAAACGCCTCGATGCTGTCCGTTTGCGATGTACTCCACAAGCTCTTCGTCGAGCTGCAGGTGGTCGTTCTCAAACCAAATCCCGTCAACGCGCACCTGGGACCGCTGATGGAAGAGGGCTTTCGAGCGCTCATCGAGCGCGGCTTCCTCGCTATCGTGTATGGCGGAGCTGAAGAGGGGGCCTATCTCAGCAGTCATACGGAAGTGGAAGAACTGCATGTGACCGGTTCTGACAAGACCTTTGAGGCCGTTGTCTTTGGAACGGGTCCACAAGGGAGGACACGCAAAGCCGAACGCCGCCCGCTCATCACGAAGCCGTTCACCGGCGAGCTAGGCAACGTGAGCCCGGTCATCATCGTACCCGGGCCTTGGAAGCCGGGAGATGTCGAAGAGCAAGCCAAACACATCGCGACTTGGCTGACCGTGAACGCAGGGTTTAACTGCCTCACGCCGAGGGTGCTCATCCAACACCGGTCATGGGAGCTCCGCGATCGACTCGTGGATGCCGTCGGCGGACAGTTGGATCGAGCACCCACGCGGTATGCGTACTACCCCGGAGCCCGAGACCGCCACGCGGAATTTGTGGAAGCGCATCCAGAAGCGCGCCGGTTCGGGAAAGGAGGAACAGATCGCCCACCTTGGACCCTGATTCCCGACGTAGACCCCCAAGCACCGGAGGAGATTTGCTTCAAGCGTGAGGCGTTCTGTGGGCTCTGCGCTGAAACGGGGTTGGATGCGCCCGACGTCGCGAGCTTTCTCGATCGAGCGGTCGAGCTCGCCAATCAAACCTTGTGGGGGACTCTATGTGCGACGATCATCGTGCATCCCAAATCGTTGCGGGATCCGCACATCGCTGCAGCCGTTGAGCGCGCAATATCCAACCTACGCTACGGGACGGTCTCGTTGAACATACTGGTCTTCTACTCCGGCTATTTCATGGGAAGCCCCTGGGGCGGGTTTCCCGGACAGGACATCTACGACGTCCAGTCTGGCATCGGAAAGAGTTTCAATTTCCTGATGTTCGACCGTGCCCAGAAGTCCGTCGTCAGGGCGCCGTTTAGAAGGCTCGATCCGCTCACGCTCGCGTCGAAACGGCCGGTGGAGTTCGGTCAGCGGCTTGCCGCCTTCGAAGCGAACCCCTCCTGGAAGAGCTTTCCCGGTCTCGTCTGGACGGCCTTGCGTGCATAAGGGTTGTCCCTAGACGGGCACGTCTGGACGGAGTGAAAGTCCGGCATCGCTAGCAGGGCTCTCTGCGGGCACCAAGTCGGACCATTCTGGGGCCACGCGACGCAAGAATGACAAGTTCACGAAGGCACAACGTGCCAATAACGTGATAGAAATGGCCTACAACACTTGAGCAAGACTGCTCGCGCGTCCTCATAACCCGAAGGTCATCCGTTTGAGCAAGCTACTTCCCCCACGACGAACCATCCCTCGGCAACCTCTGATCCGGATCGAACAGCGTAACCATGGGGCCGCCGCTTGGTCCACTTCCAAAGGACCAGGTTCATGTCCTCGGGGCTAACACCTTGCGCGAAACTCCGGACCAACATGCCCACGTAGCCTCTGGCGATGAGGCGGTCCGCAAGCTGCTGGGATGCGGGTACGTTGCCGTCGAGCATCTCTTGGTTCCAAGAAGGGCACTCGAGCTCGGCCTTGGAGACCTTCTCGCGTTTCATCGCTTTTCGGTCGCGGGTATCGAAGATGCCTTCGCAATCGACTCGATACTCGCAGAGGGTCAACGGATGAAAGGGAGCGCCAAGGGGGCTTGCTTCGCGGACGGCCACGAGGACGTCAAGCGAAGTGTAAAGAGCCGCAAGGCCTCGGCGGTTGAACCGGCCGCCGTGAAGCTTGGCTCCGGCTCCCGACAGTGGATCCCAGGACCATTCAGGATTGTGTGCGCGATAGACCGAGCCTTGAAAGCGGATCCCGCGCTTACGCGTAGCCACCCGCCATCATCCGATCGAGATAGGCGTGAACACGACCCGCCTGACCGGCACGGACGAGTTGGTCGGGGGTTTGTCCGCCGAACCCTGGCAAAGGCTCGGAACGAAACCAGGCGTACGCACCCAAGAGCGATCCAGTCACAGACTCCACACGGTTGAGGATCTCGAGCATCTCGCGAAGTCGGGTTTGCGTCTTTGTCGCCTCCATCCGTTGACGTCGCGTCAGCGCGTCGGAGGCGAGGCCCAAGGTCTCTGAAATCTCCGCCTTGGTGGTTCGGAGCGCCTGCGCGATCTTGGCGGGCGAGAAGAGCTCATCTTCGACATAGGCCTGAAATTGCATCAAATCACACCTTTCATCACTCATATTAGTGTGAAAATGCGTGATGTCAAGGCTGGGGTTTGGATGTCCGAACGGTGCTTAATTCGAACTCACTCTTCGGCCTCGGCTAACAACCAGGGCAGGCGCCCTGGTTGCCGCGCTCGCGACGTCGGTCGGATTCTCTTGCAGTTCAGCTCAGACGCAAGCGACGAATCGCTAGACCCACGAATCCGAGCAGCAAAAAGAGTGGTGCGTTACTTTCCCGCATGGGCGCGGCAGAGCAGTCGCTTAGTGGGGTTATTGTCGTTGCTTCCGAACCCTCAGCCGAGTTCCCTACGATCCAGACGATGTCTACTCCAGAGATCGAGGCGCCTTCCATCGTTCCAGCGGAAATCGTCACGATGACGACATCTCCTTGGGTTAGGGGACCTAGGGCTTCCTTCACCTCGGCGGAGTCGAATTTAACCGCGAGGTCATCGAAACCGTCGGGCCCATCAGTGCCACAGTCGTTACGCAGTTCCGGCTCAGGGAACTCGTCCGGCGCGGCCACATCCTCAATGGACCAGCGCAGCGGGGCTGCAGCGCCGCCAGGACCGCTCAGCTCGACCGTAGTGGGATCGATTTCGGCTACGTCGAGAGTGTCTGACCCTAGAATTGCTGCCGGCACTACGCCTGTCTCGCCGAGCTTGAACGGGTTCGGGCAGCTGGTTGGCTTGATATCGACATCGAGGAATGCCAACGGCTGGCACCTGAAGCTTCCTGCCTCCAGGAAGACCCAGGAGTCGAGGATTGCGTCGGCCACGTCGCCGATCGCAAGCCGGATGGTGTTGACCCCAGGGTCGTTGATGGCTCCTTCGGCGCCGAGCACAACGGTCAGTCCGTCTGCCTCAATATCGATGGGGCACGGGGAACCTCCATCGGGATCGTCGCAGTCGTTGTTGCGGAAGAGATCCGAGTTCGCGTTGTTCTCCCCAACGATGTTGTCGAGCGGTGTGAAGCAGTCCGGGTCCATTGCGTCAATCAACCCGTCCGCGTCGTCGTCAAACCCGTTTGAGCATTCGAACGGGCTGTTTCCTCCGTTGACGGTGTTGATCTCCACCGGCGTGCCATCCGGAAGAAGCGCAATGTTCGCGCCGTTGAGTGCGAAGCCGAACACATTCGTGAAGGCGCTGTTCGTGAACTCGTTGTATTCCTCCGAGGTAAAGACGTATTGGAACGACGCGGCGTCGCCAATGGATCCCTCCGTGCACTCGAAGTCGAAGTCCAGCACGCAGGCATCAAACGTTGGCGGCGGTTCAGAGCCGGCCGGGGGAACAACCAAGGTGTCAAGGAACGAATCGCCCGGCGTTCCGAAATCGGTCGTGGTGGCGTCCGAGAGGTTAGGTCCGACGGAATCCACGACCTGTCCCGAACTCAGAACGATGCCCTCATTGATGCCTAGTTCGGCGCCTCCGGTGAAGGCTCCGATACATCTGGGATCGCCGGTCAAGCTCACGTCTGAGACGGCGATTCCGCTGTCGGGACCGAGTAGGATATTCACGAGATCCTCTGGCGTCAGGGTGTCGTCAACTGCGAGCTGCGCGTCCGCCTCTCCGACTAGTAGAAGCAGCGCAGTCATCGCGCCCATGAGGCTTCGAACGCCTGACGGCGCCGTGGTTGTGAGCTTGTTCCGCTGTCGATCATGCGTTGTGCGTTCCATCGTAGGTCCTCCTTTCGACGCAAGCAGCAACGTCGCGCAGTCTGGATCGTCCCAATCCGCCAAGCCGTTGTTGTTATCGTCGACGGCGGAGCAGGCAACCACCATATTGCCTTGCGTTCCATGGTCACCTCGAAGGTGAAGAATGCACGGTACGCCCGCCGTCAGTTTTTTGGAATACGTAATTGTTCACCCCGGTGAACCACTTTACGACCACTACCAATCGGTGACGCACCTCTGTCAATTAGCGGCCTCCCTCTACGTATACGGATCGCGGGCCGCCAGAACCCGTGATCGGTAACCCTCGCCCGCGGACGCGCGAAGCCGGACACTCAAAGAGGCCCATGGCGTCGATCGTAAGAGAAGAGTGGGTCGTCGCTGAGCGTAGCAACCAGGGCAGGGCGCCCTGGTTGCCGCGGCCTGCCGTTACTCGGCGGCAACTTGCTCCCTTCCGACTGGCTTTTCCTCGCGAAGCTGGAACTTCGTCTGAGGAAGGATGTCGTGAACGTGAAGCTCCCGTCTTTGTTCTCGAAGGCGACTCCCGCGCGGTTCCAGTAGTTGTTGCCGTTGTCAGCGCTGCGGATGACGTAGATGGTGTGCTTTTTCGTGCTCATGGTGTTCTCCTTTGTTGTGTGCCGTGGATGGCAGCTCTCTCATCCGAACACGAGAGCTGTCTCCAGGGCGCGCCGCGGGCGCGTTCCCCGCGAGGCAACCAGAGCGTCCGCAACCGTTGTGACAGCTCTGCTGGCGCTCGGTCGCGAGAGTTAAGGGTGTGGAGGGGGGAATGAAGCGCCTGGCTTGGAGAACGCTGGGCGCAATGAAGCGCACGGGGAAGACGCTGCAGAGGGACTACTGCCGCGCAGGTGCCGTCTCGAACCGGCGCATTAGTCTATGAACCGTCGGAAGGGTCACATACGTTCTCGCTGCATTTCTATTGGTCGTCGCCGTCGACTGCTTCCTACCGGCCGGTGTCCCAGAGGATCTGGACGGGCCTTCGGACCATGTGGTGGCACTCGATATTGAAGATTCCGTACCCGTAATACAGATACCCGGTGTCCGTGGTGGTCCCATCAGTGGGTTGGCTTGGACTCACCAGGCTTGGATAGAGGTACAAAGGCTCTCCCGTGCTCGGCGCTTCAGCGGAGAAGAGCTTCTTCCCAACCGTCCAGTTGATTCTGTCGAACGAAATCGAGTAGTAGAAACCATCCGCGGATATGAAGACAGCCAAGTAGGCGTTCAGCGAGACGTTGAAGCTCACACTCGGGAATCCAGCCCAGAAAGCCGTAGAACTCGGGCCACGAATGACGGGATCGCTGTTTCCGTCGATACCGGGCTCGTCAAAGCTGCCTTGGAAGTACTTGTGCCACGAACCAGGGGCGCCGTCGGATGAGACGGGAGACCGGGCTAAATGGATCTCGTCAGCGCCTGGAAACAGAGGTCGACCCCAATCGAGGTAGTAGATGTAGATGAAGCCGTCGCTTTCATTGACCAACGCGCACGGCCCCCCGGCGCCGAATGCACCCAGCCACGGCGGAGGATCGGGCCTGGGCTGGCGGCCGGTGATGACCGGACCAAGTCGTTCCCAAGTCTGCCCCTCGTCCGAAGATCGGGCCAGTCCGATCGTGGCGTAATACCCGCCCTCCGGCCACTGGTACTCGCCGTGATAGAACATCAAGAGATCTTGGCCATTAGTCGCGCGAATGACGGAACCGGGCCCGGCATAGTCGCGGTCGAAGCCCTCACCGCTGGGAGTCAGCGCCGGCACCGAGTTTCCGCCCTCCATGCTCACCGGAGTCCAGCTATTGAAGTCCGCGGAAGTGAAGTGGTGCGCAACCCCCGGCCAGAGATGATACATGTCATCGGTCTTGTAGTAGGAGACATGCTCGTCGGGTATGCAATGGAGGCCCCACTGCCCGGCGGCAATAACGTCTTCCTGGTCTCCCGTGAACGCGATGTACGGCTCACGGCATACGCCCCCTCGGCACATCCCTCTGCGAGCAGCGCATGAGCTTCCATCCGGCATCGCCGGGTACTCGCACACCTGGTTCGGATTGCACAGGTCGCCGGTGCATTCATTCGTGTCGTCGCAGTCCCCGTCGATCTGGCATTCGGGTATCGTCTCACTGCACCCAACCAGCGGCATCACCGCGAGCGCGCAGACACATAGAAATCCGAATAAGTACCGCATCATAAGCGCCGTTGCACCCACCTGACTCGGGCAAGTCACACAACGCAAGGTGGGTCGCCGGGCCGTGCCTGGCTATACGTGAATCTTTACTTTCTTCGTTCGCGCAGAGGTTGCGCCACGATCGCCCGGATGGCGCGTGAGAACGGTTGCCCTTTTCACCGGTACGCCGGAAACGGCGCAGCATTTGCGCCTCCATGTCTGTGCAATCCGAGGTCCCGGGCTGGCAACCAGGGCAGGGCGCCCCGGTTGCCGCGGGCAGCGGTCACTCGGCCGCAGCCTCCGTGACCATCGGCGTTTCCTCGCGAAGTTGGAACTTCGTTTCAGGAAGGATATCGAGCTTGAAGGTGAAGCTCCCGTCCTTGTTCTCGAAGGCGACGCCGGCGCGGTTCCAGTAGCTGTTGCCCCTGTCGTTGGTGTTGATGACGTAGATGGTGTGCTTCTTGGTGCTCATGGTGTTCTCCTTTGTTGTGTGCCGCGGATGGCAGCTCTTTCACTCGCATAGGAGAGCTGTCTCCTCGGCGCGCGGCCGGCGCGTTCCCGGCAGAGCAACTGGAACGTCCGCAATCGCTGTGACAGCTCCGCTGGCCCTCGGTTGCGAGAGTGGAGGGCGTGAAGCGGGGAATGGAGTGCCGGTCTTGGAGAACCCTGGCCGCACCGAGCAGACCTTTGGAGGTATCGCAAAGCAGCGGGGAAGCGTGTGCAATCTGGGGTCCTAGGGAAGAAAAGCTGGATCACGTCAGTGGTGTAGTAGCCGTGCCCATCCCGCAATCGGGGGATGACTGGGCGCGCACGCAGTTCACGGTGGCCGCACCCCCTGCACTGCAATGAACAGCCGATCGTCAGCCGCAGAGTCTTGATCTTCAGTTGCGCCGAATCGCTAGGGCCTGAGACCCGCCACAGGTCTTCGACTGACACTTGTTGCGGCAATCGCAACCGTAAGCCCAGCTGTCACACGTCGACGACGCGTCGCCACACTGAGCACGCTGTTCACCCCGGTCACCGCTGGCTCCATGAAAGGGATGCGCGCGACGCTTCCGGTGCTTCTACGAAAGCGCAGTGGAAATCAGACCTGCCGCCGTGGCACGTTGGTTGCATGGATCGAATACGGACCGGCCTGCGGAGGACGGTGATCAAAGCTTTTATCAAGTTTCAAGCCGTAGTGGTTTTTTGTCTTTGGGATGGGAGCGGGCTCAGTTGAAGCTCAGGAATCGGGCGATCGGGCCCACAAGGTCTGCAAGGGTGTCTGATTCAATGGGAAGGCGACCGCGATGGCCAAGATCAAGATCTCAGGCTCCAGCACTGAAAGAGTGTACGCGACCGGTTGCATCTACGACGCCGTGGAGTTCAGGTGGGTGTATGAACCGGTTATCGTTAGCGGGGTGAGAGACGCCGAGGTCGAGCTGCCCAAGGGGTGGTATGTTTATACCTTCAACCTTCGTGGTGGGTTAGGGAAACTCACAATCAAGATCAAGAATCTGACTCGCAAAAAGGTCATCAGAACGCAGGAGTTCCAATCAAGTGATTCTCTTCCAGGTGGAGTAGTCAGATGATGCTCGTACTTCGCGCACTTATATGTCTCCTCGTTTTGAGTCCCGGCCTATCGTCGGCCCAAGACACGGCACAGGCCGTGGAGCCGCCGAGCGGCGGGACGGCGTCTGAAGAAACCGAGACTGGTGTCAGCGCCGATGCGCCGAATGACACGGCTACAAGCATTGCGGAGGACGACGAACGCCCCGCCTCACCTAAGCCGGCTGATAGTATCCCGAAGTGGCAGCTGCTACTCCCGTCCCTGGCAGTTAGCGCTAACTCCACCGGAAAGACCACCTTCCTCGTAGGAGTCGATGTATATCGTGGACTGAAGAAGACTTTCGCCGATTTGCGAGTGACGCTCACCGGGCAGACAGAAACCGATAGCGGTGTCGCCAGCCTCGTGACGGTCGAGAGCCGCGACTCCGTGTCGGAGGATCGGCCCCATGTGGTACGTGCGGCGCAGGTGCAGGATCTTTTCAACCACCTCGTCCGGCGTCTTGTTCGGGTGGTTGTGGGGGCCCCATCTCCGGCTTCTCAGTCCCTCCTCACCAAGCTCGCGATACCTCTCCCTCCACAGATAGAAGGTCGATCTCGCAACCCCGAAGTATCGGCAGGTCTTATTGACGTTCCCGACCCGTTCGGCGTACTCAATGATTCGCTTCTTTCGATGAATCTCTCGTTGATCGTGGGTCATTCAGACCTCCTTGGCGCCATCTAATCTGAGATGGCAGGATGGTCCGACTGGATCTGTAATTTCACAGCGTCGAAAGAGCCAGTCTCTGGCTTCGGGGGCGCCCGGGTACGACTTGAAGCGCATCCATGGCGAGCATGCGCAGGACCTCGAGCTGGTCATCGCGCATTTCGAGCGAAGTGCACACCACTCCACGAGGAACACGCCTCGCGCAAGGCATCGATCAAACCTTCTCCGCCGGAAACGGAAAGTCATCTGGCGCTCGGAGGCCATCCTCGACCCAAGCGCGAATTCCCGCATCGCAGATTGCATAACCCCAGTTGATCAATCGCCGCTGCGTCGTTGTGTCTTTGGCCGCAAGGTCCGTTGGGATGTCGGCCAATTTCTGAGTGCGTTCGTACGGGCACTTCAGTTTGTCAGATGCCGGATACTCCTCGATGTTGCCACGGATGCTAAAGAAGGTGCCGAACCGTTCTTTGCCTATCAACGCGGACAAGAGCAAGCGTTTGCGGAGGGATCGCACCTGATTGTCGATGGTGTCCAACACGCGATAGCTCTGTTGCACCCATTCGCCAGGGACTTCCTTCTTCGGTTCATAGCCACCCCCCGCATCGCTGACGATCACGGTCCTATAATTCTTGAAGACCGTCTCGAGACCTAAGTTGTCGTATACACCGCCGTCCGAGAGAATCGGCCGCGTCGTAAATGGAGGGCGCTGCAGATCGGCACCGCTGCCCGCCGTGTACAACGATTCGGCATACTTGAATCGTGCGGGTGACAAGAAGGGCGGAAATGCGGACGATGCCCCGACCGCTTTTGCAATTTTGTCGACTGGGTTCTTGATTTCACCGACTCGCCAATCACGGGCGTAGCGCTTCGAGAACCGCCACAACGCGCCTGATTGAAGATTCGTCGCATTGATGATGAACCACGGGTGGTCCGGCAGGTCTTGCAAGGTCTTGTCGCCATAGAGGCGTTTTCGGTAGATCTTGACGACGCGTTCGTTGACTGTGCTGACAAGTGCTGCCCAGAGCCCACTCAGAATCGAAACGGTGGTCGTGCTTGCGAATTCTTGAATTGAATCAACGACATGCTCGCGGAAGCGGTCGGGCGACCCGGGCTCGTCGACCTTCAAATCCTTCCAAGCCAAGCCGAGCACAGCCGAGGTGATTGAACCACCCGAAACGGACGAGATACGCTCCAAGGACCCCAACGGGCCGAACTTGCCGGTTCGATCGGCCGTCCCCAGATAACCTAGCTCTGCGAGACGCCACAGCACGCCGACATGAAACAGCATGGCGCGATAGCCACCGCCGCTAAGGCAAAGTCCGATGCCGAGATCCGGCGTGTCCCCGCCGGGCGCAGCCGAACTTACCGGGGTGAGCTCTATTTCAGACATGACCGAGTCTTGCTAGTGTCGTTGGCAACGACATACCACGTTTGGAAGGCCGGTTGGGCTCGACTCGCCCTCGGATACCGGTGACTGCGACCCGCTAAGTGCCGTTTGCAAGAGCCGATCAGCACGCAAGACTTTGGCCCTGTCTGTCCCGTCAGGCAGGCGTTGCTCAAACCCGGAGAGCTTGAGCAACACAACCAGCAGGACAATGATGGCGGTCTGCCGCTCGGTGCGGCGCTTCAGCCTTTCGTTTTCGTCCAACACCGATGCGATGTCGTGCTGCCAATCGAGCGAAACCACGCTCCGGCGTCCGCGTGAGCCAACTGGCGGTTGTGGAACGCGGGATGCGAAGGTGCTGAAAGATTCGTGGGTTACCCGTTTGGCACACGATCTCTCGGATCCGATGGTCGTAGCTGCGACGGCTTCGCGGGAGCTGCGGCATGGCTCGGTGTCTGGCACACTGGGCTTTGTCGAGCTAGCTCGGGCTGCAGGGGAGGGCGATTTCATCTTTGATTACCGGGGTGTCGCAGTTGCGAACATCGATCTTGCAAATGTCTACGGACGTAGCGGCGCTGCGATGCCGCGCGCCGGGTCAGTTCCCGGCTGACCTGCACGAATCGCCAAGCAAATCAAAGCAGTGTGCAGTGGAAACGCCACCCAAGTGCAATCTCAGTCTGCCTTTGGGTCACCGGGGAGCTGGGTATCCCACACCTGAATGACCGACCGGTCGTGCAGGACGGTTGTGCCTACTAACCAGTTGCCATCGAGAGCCCACGTGACGCGGTCGACGACGAACTCCTTCTCAAGTGTAAGTAGGTTGCGGCCCGTTTCCGCATCCTGGAGTAGGAGGGTCCCAGATTCGTTAAAGGCTGCGCGTTTTACGTCTGGGCTGACAATTGGGACGACGTGAGGCCATTGCGGAAGCGAGCGCATCAGCTCTTCCCCCGTGGTAGGGTCCTCGAGAACAAAGCCGTGGATCGGACCCACCGGTTCGACGCCGGGGGTTGGCGGCACGTCAACGAGCCGAACCTGCGGGGCACTCGGCTCTAGCGTTGGATTAGGGTGGAGACGCCAGTGCTGCAGCTGCCGACCTGTCTTCCGATCCCACGAGACCAGGAACGCGACGGTGCCCTCCGTGTACGAATCCCAATCGTGCGGTCTTGGTAGCTCGTACAGCACACGATTTGGATCGTACGGATCCGCCCCGCCCCTCCACTTCAACACGAAACCGAAGAGGCGCGAGTGATCGGAAGACTCCTGAACATCCACGACCCACCATTGCTCCAGTGGGTGAAGACGCTTCATCTGCAAATCATTTGCGTCGGTGCCGACGGTGTCAAAGTGCCTGAAGCCGCCGTCGAGCAATCCATGTTCGAGAACAAAAGGGGTGTCGTCTTCTAGAGAACCAAATATGAAGATCCCCGTTCCGCTCGCGGTGGCCTCGACGTGTCCGATGGAGGAGACCTTGAGGTCAGGAATCGAGTAGCAATAGCCCCACTGGCGGGCGGCGAAGAGCATCTGTGGGTCGCTCACGGGCTTCAGATCGAAGGTCTGGATCCCCCCCTGACCATGCACCGTGACATAGCGATCGTCATGAACGTCGCACCGTTGGCCGCCGATGGGTTGCGTCTGGATCGGGATCCGAAACGTCTTGGTTGCACTGCGGTAGGCGAGCCCCTCGAGGGCGTCACTACCCGACAGGTACACGATGCGTTCGGGATCGGAGATGCCTTGACAGAAGCTCCTCACGTGGAAGTCGCCGACCAGGCGCTCCTCAAAGCTCCAACGTCCGTCCGACGCCCGTGATCCGACGGCTAGCACAGTGACGGAATCATCCCCGAAATCATCGTCTCTCACGGATTCAATTTCGGTCGTGCCCTCATAGGCGACAAAGATGGTCTCGCCCCGATCATCGAACGCGAGCGCCCAAAGCCACCGCATGTAGTAAGAGACCTGATCCCCAGGGAGCATCTTGGGAGTTTGTTCGTTGGTCGCGAACAACAAGTCTCCCGAACTCACATCCCAGATGTACAACGACTTCCACACTCCATAAGCAAGAGTCTCGGATCGAGGGTCGAAACGGAGTTCCCCGCCCGCAGGCAACGGGCCCCAGGCCCCCTCGAGCCGATGCCGCTCAACTTGGCTCAGGTTCGAAATGTTCCAGACTTCATGAACCGGGCCCAAGACGGCAAGCCGGCGACCATCCGGGCTGAATCCCAGGGCCGCGTACTCGCTGTTCAGTTGCGGCCAATCGCCCTGCACATCAAACGACGAACCGTCGATGGATCGAACCATCAAACCAGTCGGTGACCAAGCAGCCAGTTTTCGTCGATCGGCGCTTGCGACTAGCACGAAGCTGTCCTCATCGCGCATCAAAGCGAGTCCAGAAGGGACCAAATCGAGCAAAGACGAATCTATTGGCAAGTACGTTGCGCTGTCCGAGAAGACAATCGGTCCCGAATCCGCAGCTTTGTAGGGAACTTCTGGCTCGGAGGCACGGCCTAAGTTCTCGTTCTCGCGTGTGTCTGCTAGCGTCGTTCCGTGCACGGTTCGATCGAGCACCCGCCGTAGATAGCGCACCTCCCAAGTAGTACGCCAGGAGGGTTTCAGTCCTACCAGCTCGAGAGCGCGCCGGAATCGGGTCCTCGGTGGCGAAGCGACAGTTTCAAGGAGCTCTCGTGCCGTCTCGAAGTCGCCTTCGTTGATCCGAAACTCACAATCGGACAGGGTGGCGATGTAGAACTGGTAGCTCGCATCACGACTCTGTCTCACGGCTAGGACCGCCGCGACGGCGAGGCACACCAGCAGCGCGATCGCCGAGTTGCGGAGCCGGATGGTTCTTCTGTGAGCCTGAATCTCCTGCCCATAGACATCCTCAACAGCACATCGTCGGATCGCAGCCACAATCCGCGCGATGGATCTGGCGAAGCGATCATTCCTAAGGTTGAGTTCGGACTCTGTTCGCGCCCAGCGCATGTCAAGGTGAAGGGGCTCGCCCTCAAAGACGCCCTTAAGCTCCTGTGGTAGGCAAGTCGTTTTTGTCCAATCGTAGTCTCCTGAATCATCATTCCAGGCGATCTGGCCGTTGGTCTGAACGATGAAGATCGTCTTGACGTCTCTTTTGTCGATCCAGTAGTTCAGTTCTTTCGAAACCCCTGAGGAAACAGCAGACTCCGGAGATGCGAGCAATACGAAGTAGTCGGACTCCGACAACGCTTCCCGAATGTCTTCCCACAAAGCAGGCGTGAGAGAGAGATCGGAATCGTCCCGAAAGACATGCATTCCTCGTGCCTTGAATATCGGCTTGGCAAAACGTTGCAGCCCCTGTTCGAGCGCCTCCGCTAATTTGCTGTCGGCGGCGTGGCTGTATGAGATGAAGGCTTCGTACTTGGATGTGCTCATGCGCTTGCCTTTTGGAGTTCCGGCACGTTGACGCGAGTCGGCCGAATTCCAGCACCGTCCGGCCAACACAAGTATTCTAAAGTGAGTGTCTGCACATCAGACACAGACTAGGAGCCAGCTCTACGCCAGCTGAAAGATCACCGTCCATTAATTCAGTCGTCTTGCCAAGTAGCGGCTCGGTGCAAATAGGAATCCGCCGCAGCATGATAAGATGGTATCTTATCAGCGCGCTATTCAGTGGCTTCGCCGTCTCGTCCGATCATGACTTGAAAGTCAACGAAGTTCTCCTGGGCTCGCGAGTATGCAGAAACGCTCAAAGGTCTTCATCAGCTATAGCCACCGAGACAAGGACTGGCTGGCAAGACTGCAAGTGCACCTCAAGCCGCTGGTCCGAAGCGGCCTCGTCGACTTATGGGACGATACTCGGATCCAGCCCGCCGACACCTGGCGTCAGGAAATTCAGGAAGCGCTGGATCAAACACGAGTCGTGATTTTGCTGGTGAGCGCGGACTTCATGGCTTCCGACTTCGTCGCAGGTGAAGAGCTACCATCTCTACTGCAGGCAGCTCAGGTAGAAGGCGTCAAGATCATCCCCGTGATCATTAGTCCTTCGAGGTACGAAGCGACTCCACAGTTAGCCCAGTTCCAGTCTGTCAATCCTCCCTCCGAGCCCTTGATTGGAATGACCGAGGTGGATCAAGAAGCGCTTTTCCAGAGGGTTGCCAGCATCGTCGAAGAGCTCGTGAATCCGCCCCAGCCCGAGGCTGCTACGACCGGCAAAACCATCGTCTCCGATTTGGTGAAACCGGCAACGCCAGCACCCCCTTCGGCAACCAGCGCCGGGCAGGCTGCGCGCCGTTCAGACGATGATGTTGCGAAGCGCGTCCTTGCCGCAAAGGAGATTACAGCAGCGTTCACGCCCACACGTTACGTGTATCTGTCGCTGATCGGGGTCTGCGTTCTTGTTTTGCTGGCCTTTACCGCCAAGTTCTTCTGGGACGAGCCCGAGGGCGTCTCAAAACAGGCGATCCCCCTGATTTCCATGTTGGGCGCGGGTGGCGGAGCGATCTTTCTGAGCGGCCAGCTCGCCAAGATGAACGCCAAAACAGCGGAGATCGTTCGAGAACAGTTGGGGAGGACAGGATAGTCGAGGGAATCGCGATGGCAGGTCACCAGCGAACTCGTGTTAGCGGCCAGACTGCGACAGCCTTGACGTTCCTCGGGGTCGCCCTGATGGCCGTGGCGATTGGGTACAGCATCCACACGCTGAATCTCGTCAGAAACGAAGTCGCCGAGAAAAAAGACAAGCGGGAAGAGTTAAAGAGTCAGATCGAGCTCCTGCGTACGGAGATCGAGCACATTCGAAGCGGTCCCCTGGCCGAGCTGATTACCCCGCAGGCCATTGCAATTCGTCGCGACGATCTCTCGGGCGCAGGTGACAGGCCGCGCTTCAACTTCCTTATATGGCTTGATTTGCCCTATGCCCGGAAAGCCGACATCAAGGAGGTGCGTTACGAGTTCCTCGACCCGAGCTTTCTAGAAAAGAAGCGCGTTAGCTCAGAACCGTCGAGCGGTTTTGCGGTGGGATACCTGGGCTGGGGTGCGATGACGCGAGTCCCGATTACGGTCGTGCCGAAAGAGGGCGAAGAGTTCATCATCGACTTTCCGATGCATGAAAGCATGCAAGTCGTGAATAGGTAGGCCAGGGATGAATGACGACTTGCAAATCCATCGGTACAGGACCGCCGCGCGCCGGACTCTTGGCGTTTCCATCCTAGTGCTCGCGGTGGTGGCAAGCCTGCTGGTCTGGAATGCTGGTCGGCTTGAAGCAGTCGAATCAGATCTTGCCGCAAAGGAAGAAGAGCTTGCTAGCCTAGAGTCGGAAAAGCGCCGTCAGGAGGACACGCTGGTCGCGCTCAAGGACGCACCGGACGGTGGCGTTCGTGCTGTGGCCCAGAAACTGAACACCACGCCCCAGTTGTATGATTTCTTTCTTTGGGTCGACGTCAGCGATCTCAGCAAGACCGTCAGCGAGGTGCGCTATCAGTTTGAGAACGTCAGGTACAAGGCGATCACATCAAGTCTCGCCGAGAATGGATTCGCTGCTTTTCATCGCGGTCCTTCTTGTCCAGGCAAGACACAGGTCACAATTACGTTCGAGGATGGCGCTACGAAATCGATCGACTACGATTTGTGTGCGGTCGTTGGGGTCACGGACACTCGATAATTGCCCCGTCCCATGGGCGTCGCCGCTCGCGGCGCGGCTGGTGACGAAATGACGCTGAGCGCAAAGGCGGCCGAGCGCCCGGAGCTTCACATCGATCGAGGCACGCGCCGCCTCGGTTTTGGCTCTTGTAGCTCCAGTCAAGCTTGAAGCCTTGCGATGCCACCCGATTACGGCCTAGGGCTTCACCGCGAGGTTCTCAGCGCGCGAGCTCAGGCCGGGGCTTCAGGCTCGATCAAGCGGTTGCGAACACGGCGTACAGCTAGTGAAGCACGGGGTAGGCCAGCTTGACCCTGCTGTGTCCGGGAACATTCTGGAGTCATGGCGGCGCATTTGCGACGGCGTGAATAATACTCACGGATTGTTGAGCGGGTGGTGCGCACGCGCGGCATGACTCACCTCGGTTTGCCTCCATTCTTGCGCGACGAGCCTGATGCCGGGCGGCCGTGAGGCGGTCCCGGACACCATCGGCTTGGTCAAAGTAGACCTCATCGGGCGTTTGTCCGGCAAAAGCGTGATGGAGCATCCGGGTGTTGTGCTCCCGGACGTAGATCCGGCACGGCGCGTAGACCCTGCGCGCGATCGCCTGCGAAGCCTCGTGGCGCACCCACTGCGAGGCCACCGAGCGCTCGGACCAGAGCACGATGATACATGCCGCATCCTGCACCGCCTGGTCGAGCTCCTCGGCCCACGCCTGCCCGCACTGCAGATCTTCATCCCACCAGACGTTGAAGCCTTCCTCTACGAGGGCTTCGCGGAGAGGTGCAGCCTTGGCTGCCTCCTCGCGCTTGTAGGAGATGAACACGGAGCCGGGTCGAGAGCCGGTGTTCATGGCGGCGACACTTTCCTCAACGACCGGCATCACCGGCGATTGACCGAGCGATTCTTATGGCTTCGTCACGATAGCGCCACCGACGGCTTTGCATTGGCTCCAGTCCCTTTGGGGCACCGCCGAGATCAACGATCCCGACCCTGGGTTGCCCGTGGGATCGAAAGCACTCAACAGCGTACTCGTATTCCTTCTGGGTCCAATTCTTGCCATCAGGGTCGTCCTTGGGCGGATCCGCATAGTCCTTTCCGGCCATACAGAGGAAGAGGGAGGAGCTCTCGATGGCGTCTTCAAGTAGGTGCTCGAGTTCAATGCGTGGTGGATCTTTTCGTCGCGTCTCTCCACTTAGTCGCCAAACGGGTTGGCTCTTCAGGGCGGGGATCTGAGCCCGATCAAGCCAAATACCACGACCCTGGTCGAGAAGCGCGGCACCGATATTGAAAACCTCGTCCATTTGCTTATTCCATCGGTAGCTCATGAAAATGGTGTTGTGGAGTCCTGCGTCGGCAAGCTGCTCAAGTTTCTCGACGCACGTCGCTCCAGCAGCCGGCAGGACTCGGGGTGACATCAACTTCCAAGCGACGTTACGGGCACACTCCTTTACGGAGGCGCAAATTCCCAACGCCCCGCTCAGACATTCGGTAGCATTGGTGTGGGCGAGAAAATAACTATGTCGAGGGTCGGCAATCGCAGTCCGCACGCTCGCCCAGGCGTCGGACTCTGTGAATCGCGTCCTAGATTTCTTCCATTTCTTCCATGAGAGCATGGCGAAGCCACGCGTGATGCGGAATGTGGCTCGCTCGATTGCACCCCGAACCGATTCCGCGCGGCGCCAGGCCTGGAACGTCGCGTCTCCGGCCGGCACGGTTAGATTTGCATCACGCGGGTTTTGGGCCCAGCTTCGCACGACGTCTCCTGTGACGATCTTCTTGACCACGATCTTCGCGGTCAACGTGGGCGGGAACGCCTTCGTCTTGCCACCCCTAGACTTAAACTTTGGGCAGGAAATCACCCACAGGACGGCGTCGGGCGAATGAACGCCACATCGAAGTGGGCGACCATGGGGGATGTCGCGAAAGAAAGCGTCGCTGCGGGACGCGTAGGCGACCGGCGCGAACTCCTCCATCGAGCTGGACTCAAGCGCCTGCAATGACAGACACTTCCAGGCAACCATGCGATCTGGCGTCAAGAAGGCGAGTTGGTGAACGGACACAGTATCCTCCTTGTGTATCTTGAACGAGTCGAACGCGCTGGACGCGCGGCTGCGATTGTGCCCGAACTCTACGCCCGTTGTCGCATGTATCCAAGGCTACGCGGATGCAACCGTGTCCACAATAGGTGTGAGCCGAGCAGGAGTGGCGAGATTCGAATACCTCTCGCATGGACGCCACCCCGAGGCGGTTGCACGAAGAGAGAGGAATATATTCAACATCGACAGAGCATCGGTTACAAGCCGAAGGAGGAGAAGGATGACGACTCTAGAAAGACGGATCCAGAACCCCGGACAGAAAAGACTGCTGGCACTCGATGGAGGCGGCATCCGCGGCATGATTACCGTTGAGATTCTGGCAAAGATTGAACGTGAGCTCCGAGACAAGCTCGGTGCGGACGATGACTTCGTGCTGGCGGACTACTTTGACTACGTCGGAGGCACGAGCACCGGCGCCATCATTGCCACCTGTCTGTCTCTCGGGTGGCCGGTGGACAAAATCCGTCAGTTCTACCTGAAGAGCGGCGGGGAGATGTTTGTCAAAGCAGGCTTCTTTAGGCGCTTCCGAAACAAGTTCCGCAAACAAAAGCTAGAAGACCTGCTAAAAAGAGAACTCGAAGACGAGGCGTCAGGCCAACCCGTCACACTCGGCAGTGAAAAGCTTCGCACGCTCCTCATGGTCGTCATGCGGAACGCCACCACCGACTCTCCATGGCCAATCTCCAATAACCCCTTCGCCAAGTACAACGGTCGCGACCGCGCCGATTGCAACCTGAACTTCCCGCTATGGCAACTGGTTCGGGCGAGCACCGCAGCCCCGACCTACTTCCCGCCGGAGGTGATCGAGGTCGGGAACAAGCAGTTCATCTTTGTGGATGGCGGAGTGACGACGTACAACAACCCCGCCTTTCAGCTGTTTCTCATGGCAACCGTCGAGCCTTACAACCTCAATTGGGAAGCGGGGCAGGACAAAATGTTGATCGTATCGGTGGGTACCGGCACCAGTCCGGGAGAGAACAATGCGCTCAGGCCGGATGAAATGAATCTTCTTTACAATGCGGCGACGATTCCGTCCGCACTGATGTTTGCGGCGCTCAACGAGCAAGACTTTCTTTGTCGCTCGTTTGGCGACTGCCGATACGGGGATTTTCTCGACCGCGAGATCGGGGATATGGTGGGCCAGACCGGTCCCGCAAAACCCAAGCTGTTCACCTATGTACGCTACAACGCGGAGTTGACTCGTACGGGGCTCACTAAGCTGGGGCTTGCTAATATCACGCCGAAAAACGTACAAAAGCTCGACTCCGTGAAACACGTCAAAGACCTGCAACGGGTCGGTCAGGCGGTCGCAAAACGACAAGTCAAAATCGCTCATTTCAACGGTTTTGCATGACCGCAAAAGAGCCGTATTCAGGACTACGGAGGTTTGGGCTACGGGCAGCAAGAAGCGTCGTGGCCTAACAGGTTTTTTCTGGGGCTTTACTTGCGCTCGCTTCAATGTTGAACTCAAGGGTCTTCAAGGCCCGGCTGCAGTCGAGAGGAGCACATCATGCCAACTTGCTTCGTGATTCAGGGGTTCGGTAGGAAGACCGACTTCGCGTCTGGACGCACGTTGGACCTCGACGCGTCCTACGCGGTGATCAAAGAAGCGGTGAAGGCGGTGCCTGGCTTTTCGTGCGTCCGCGCAGATGAGATTGAGCAATCGGGTCATATTGAGAAGCTCATGTACGAACGGCTTCTTGGAGCTGACCTCGTGATCGCAGATCTGTCTACCTCGAATGTGAACGCTTTCTACGAATTGGGAGTGCGGTTCGCCCTTCGGCCGCGTGCCACGATCGTCGTCGCAGAGGACAAAATCACGTTCCCCTTTGATGTGAACCACATCCCGATCCACACCTATAAGCACCTAGAAAGCGAAAGTGCGACCGAATGCGCTGACGAGTGGTCCGCCGCCGCGATCTGAGACGCAGGGATGATTGAGTTCCTCGCCTTCGCCGAAGGGACCCCGAAAGAGGCCGCAGGCGCCTACCGAGCCGCATTCGAAGAAGGTGCCGGGGCGACGCGATACGAACGAGATTCCATGCTCCAGCAGCTGGAAGTGCTCGAGGAGTTCCTAAAAGGCGAAGTAAGGGACCGTGCTAAGGACGTTCGTCACGCGCTGACCGAGCCCGCCTAGCGAGTGAAGAACGTCGAACGAGGACGACCTTGGCTGTTATGAATGGCGTCCACGGCGCATTCGATGCCACAGATGCTGTTTTGCTTTGATTGTGTGTCAGCGGTGCATAGAATCGACAACAAGCTAGCTAGACCGAGAAAGAAGTGTTGCTGCAACACGGATCAAAGGAGAAGTCCTCATCATCGTAGAGGCACGAACTTCGCTGGAGCGCTTTAATGGCATACGTTCCCGACTTCGAAGATGACATCTTCATCAGCTACGCTCATGAAGATAACCAGACCATCGCGAGGGCTGGCTGGATCGAGCAGCTACATGCCGCTCTCGAGCAAGCTTTTGTCCAGAAGTGGGGGCGAGCCGCGTGTCCCTCAATCTGGCGCGACCCTGAGCTTCGGCGTAATGAGCTCTTCGAAGAAACGCTTAGCAAGGAACTCCAGAAGGTTGCAGTCATCGTGTCGGTGTTGTCACCAAACTACATCGAATCCGAGTGGTGCAAGAGAGAACTGAACGCGTTTCGCCGGGCTGCCGAACAGCGGGGCGGCTTCAAACTCAACCGAAAGCTCCGAGCGTTCAAGGTGCTGAAGACGCATCTCGACCGCGAACAAGAACCCAAGGAGCTGAAGGGCACGACCGGATACCGGTTCTACAAGTACGATAAGGCAACGAAAAGAACGACGGACTTCAAGCTAATACCCGACGACGAAAACCTTTCGGTCGCCCTCAATGTCATCGAAGACCTGGCCAACGACATTGTCGAGGTTCTCGACGAGCTAAGGACCTCGAAGGGACCGAGCGTCACCGAGTCGCCTACGGCGGCCGCATCGCCGGGTCTGGGGATCTATCTCGCCGAAACAAGCCTTGATCTCGACGAGAAGCGGAATACCGTCAAGCGGGAGCTTGAAGCCCGCGGCCATAAGGTGTTGCCTGATGGCGCTCTTCCGCGACGCACCGCGAAGGAGTTCGAAGATGCCGTGTGCCATGTCTTGCGTCACTGCGATCTGTCAATTCACATGATCGGCGACGAACGGGACCATGTTCTGCCCGGCGCGACCAGAGACATCGTGTGCCTGCAGAACGAACTAGCCGCAGAATACTTCACGGAACAGAATTTGCCGCGACTAATTTGGTTGCCTGTAGGCCTGACTCCGAAGGACGAAGAGCAACGCCAATTCGTCGACATGCTGCAGACGGATCCGGAGGCGCAAAGGAATGCCGAGGTACTCAAAGTCGATCTCCAACGATTCATGACACACGTCCACGATACGTTGGAAAAGCGAGAGAAAGTACCTGAGAAAGCTCTCGAAACAGCGCGGCCCGAGAGCGTCTACGTGATTGCGGCAGAAGAAGATAGGACCGACGCTAGAGCCCTTGGAAAGCACTTATTTAGTCAGGGCTTTGAGTGGTTGAAACCGCTTTCGGAATCCGATGCCACAGAGGAAGAGATGTTTGAGATCCACAAGAGGAACTTGGTGGATTGCGACGCGGCGGTCGTCTACTGGGGGAAAGCCCGAGAATCCTGGTTCCTCACGCAGATGAGCGAACTGCAGCGAGGGGTGGGGTGGCGCCACGGAAGACCCATGAAGGCAAGGGCTGTCTACCTAGCACCCCCGAAAACGGATCCAAAGGAAGACTTCTTGGCCCACAACTTCGTAGTGATGAGGAATTACCGTGACTTCTCTGCAGACGCACTCGCCCCCTTTCTCGAGCGCCTTGGAAAGAGCACGTGAAGGCAGACGACACGACGACCGGTCATCGCGAGAACCCCTATCCTGGGTTGCGGCCTTTCCGCGCGGACGAGACGCATCTCTTTTTTGGCCGTGACCAGCAGCGCTCCGAATTGCTGGGTCGCCTACGACGCTCCCGCTTCCTCGCAGTAGTTGGCACTTCGGGCAGTGGCAAGTCTTCGCTCGTCCGAGCCGGCTTGCTACCAGGCTTGTATGGCGGGTTCATGGCCCAGAGTGGGGGGCAGTGGCGGATCGCGGATATGCGTCCCGGTAGCGATCCGATCGGTAATCTCGCGCGCGCGTTGGATAAGAAGGGAGTCTTGCGCGACTCGGACCTAGAAGAAGGTCAGCTGAGCTTCACCGAGGCGCTCCTGCGACGGAGTGCCTTGGGCCTCTGCGAAGCGGTTCGAAGGGCCGAGCTCCCAGAGGACGCGAAGCTGTTGGTCCTGGTGGATCAGTTTGAGGAGCTTTTTCGCGCCATCGAAACGGTAGACACGGCGGAGATGAGCGACGATGCAAGCGCATTCGTCAAGCTCCTGCTGGAGGCGAGCCGTCAAACGGAGCTGCCGATCTACATTGTCCTGACGATGCGCTCCGATTTCCTTGGGAACTGCGCCCGCTTTCGTGACTTACCAAAGGCCATCAACGAGGGTCAGTACCTCATCCCGCGGATGACTCGGGATGAGCGGCGCGAAGCCATCGAAGGGCCAGCAGCGGTCTACGGTGTGTCCTTGTCACCGACACTGGTCAATCGCCTGTTGAACGATGTAGGCGATAACCCCGACCACCTGCCGATCTTGCAGCACGCCCTGATGCGCACCTGGGACTGCTGGAAGGTAAAGCATCCCAACGCCGACGTCATCGATCTAAGCGACTATGAAGATGAGGAAGTTGGCGGAATGTGGAGGGCGTTGTCTCTTCACGCCGATTCGGTCCTCGCAGGATTGAGCGACGGCCAAAACAAGGAGGAATCTGATAAGCGCCAACACATCGCCGAGTGTCTTTTCAAGTGTCTGACCGAGAAGACCCCTGGTGGTCAATCGGTTCGACGACTTGCAAAGCTGCAGGAGATTGCCGATGTAGCGGGTGTCACCACCGACGAGGTGATTCTCGTCATCGACGCCTTCCGCCAGCCCAGCAACTCTTTTCTGATGCCGCCCATCGGCGAGGAGCTAACACCGGATACCTATCTTGATATCTCCCACGAGAGCCTGATCCGCAACTGGGAGATCCTCAAGGACTGGGCGACGACCGAAGCGAAGTCTGCAGAAAGCTATCGGTGGCTCGTGAAGGCAGCCGAGCGTTGGCGCGATGGGCTCGGCGAGCTCTTTCGGGGGACCGATCTCGTTCAAGCCGTGGACTGGAAAAAGCAACGGCAACCTACCCCCGAATGGGCGGCTCGGTATGGGGGCGATTTCCGTCTTGCCATCCAATTTCTGGATGCCAGTGAAACCGAAAGCGAAAGACAGGCGCAACAAGCCAGAAGTCTGCGTCGCCGCAATTTCAGGCGCCTGTCGTTCTTCGCCATAGCAATGACGGCGCTTTCCGTGGTGGCGGGAGTGAAGTGGAGACAGGCAAACAGCTACGCCGAAGAAGCAGAGAGGAACGCGAAAGACGCTACTCGGCTCAGATTCCAGCTCGTGTTGGCGTCTGCCCGAGGCGCTACGGGCAACTACCCAGACACCCAGCTGTTGACGGCAGCCCAAGCCGCCGCGACGTCTTCGGCCCAGCCTGGCGTGGCTAACATCGCGCACGTGGTCGAGGTGTTGCGCGAGGCCATTGAGCTACCCGCCGCCAGCTTGCAGGGGCATGACGAGAAAATTGCAGGGATGATGCTGAGCCCAGGCGGAAACCTGCTCACCGCAGGGCGGGATAGCATCGTTCGAACGTGGCGCCTGGCCGAACACGAGGCGGGCCTGCGTATCGAACCGTGGGGAATCCGGCACCTGAGGGGTCCTGTAGGTACGATCGCGTTCGATCCAGACAGTGATCTCATCGCGGCCTCCGAGGGCTGGGATGTGACCGTCCGGGCCCTTTCCGGCGGCGCCCAGAACGCGAGAAGAACCGCAAGGAAGCCAGATATAGAGCTGACGATCGAGAAGCAGGACCTCCTCGGGAGTCTTAGGTTTCTTGATCAAGAAAAGCAGGTATTGGTATCATCGGAGGGTACCGACACGCTGCGGCTTTCCGACACGGAGCACGTAATTACCGTTACTGCGAGGATTGGAAAGGGCGGCACCATCGCCCTGGGCAACGCCGGCGCGCTACGCGAGATTGTCACGAAACTCCCGGACGGCGAGGTGGCTTGGAAGCTGAACGAGCACCATCAGGTCGAGCTGACCGGGGGGGAGGTACGCCGCCGTCTTGCCGCAACGCCGAGCGAAGATCTGCTCTTGAAGTTTGGCCCGAACGGTAATCGCCTCGTCTTTGCAGAGATCGGCGGTGAAGTGCGCATCTGGGACTTTTCCAAGAATGCCCGGCCTTCCATTCTGACGGGTTCCGCGGGCCGCGTGACCGGGATTGCCACCAGCTCGGACGGCCGGTGGCTCGTTGTTGGCGATGAGGAGGGAACAACGAGGTTCTGGGACTGGCAGAAACTCGACGAGGGTCCTGTCGGCCTCGTCAAAGGAGAGCATGGCGTTACTACCCTCACGTTCAGCCCGGATAGTAGCTGGCTCGCGCTAGGAACTGACCAAGGTTCGCTTCAGGTTTTGGAAGTAGTCGATTCGGTAGGAGAGCTGAGGGATCTCTCCAACGCACAGCCGAGGATTGTCTGGGAACACAGGCAGCGTATCCCTTCACACCTCTTCTCGGCTGGCCGTCAAGGAGTCACCTTCTCGGCTCGCCGTCAAGAACTCACCATGATTGCATTCAGCTCGAACGGAGACTGGCTAGCGACAACAGCAGAGGACGGCACGATCTATGTGGGGGAGTGGAAGAAGGACGCGAACGATGTGGAGGTCGCCAGGAAGAGGCTCGATCCAAGCTACCAGAGGCTCAAAGGTGACGAGGTTCCGATCTCCTTTATGAGCTTCACCGGCAAGCCCCTCCGCCTGACCACCGGTAGTGCCGATGGCATTATCCGGGTGTGGAACGTTGAGACTGCAACGGATCCTCTGGTGACGCTGCTTCAAGGTCACGGAGGTACCGTCTATTCGGTGGCGTTCGACCAAGCAACCGAGCTGCTCGCCACTGGCAGCTGGGGTGGCACGGTGAGATTCTGGCGCGACGGCATCGAGACTCACCCTGTCCCCAAGATCAATACCCGAGGTGATGGTGCTAACAACAACAAAAGGGGTGGCATTAATGTCGCGCTGAGTTCCGACGGGCGGTGGCTCGCGACTGGTGATGCAACCGGAGCTGTGCGGCTTTGGGATCTCAAAGATGAAAGCGCCGACCCTGAGCTTCTATATGAGCACGAGGGCGCGATCTACAGCATCGTGTTCAGTCCTGATGCACGGTGGCTGGCCACAGCCGGCACGGACGAAAAGCCACGAGTGTGGAATATGCGGGCCAACCGGGAGGGACCGCATTTGCCCCTACAAGACGGCGTCATCTCCGCGCTGGCATTCAGCTGGGATAGCCGACGCTTCGCCACAGGAAACTGGAAAGGCGAGGTAAAGCTCTGGCGAGTGTACGAGTCGTCTTTCGACGAGGAGGAGGTCTCCTGGCCAGATCACATCGGTCGCGTGCACGCGTTGGCGTTCAGCCCGGACGGCGATGAGATCGCGACTGCAGCCGAGAGAGTTAGGTTGCAGAGCCTGCAGCATCCTTCCGCACCGCCCTTGACGCTTGAAGCTCGCCACATCAGGGCATTGGCCTACGCTCCCAGCGGCAGACTGCTCGCCGGAGCCAGTGAAGATAGAATTCACCTGTGGGATCCCAGGCAACCGGGGAGCGAGCCAGCGGTCCTCGAGGCCCACACGGACTGGGTACACGCGCTCTCGTTCAACAAGGATGGAACGCGTCTCGCCGCAGGTAGCCGAGATACGACGGTCTCGCTCTGGCGCATCGACCCCAGCGATCTGGCGGGTGTGGCGTGCGCCCGTGTTGGCCGCAACCTTATGTGGGAGGAATGGAGTCGGCATTTCACCGGACAAGAGTATGAGAACACCTGCGAAACTCACGCGCATCCTTCGGTACGAGAGGAGGCACAGAAGCTCGCAAGATCAGGTTTCCGCGACAAATCACGGGCATTGTTCACTCGGCTTCGAGACCTTGGTGAGGAAATCGACGGCAAAGCAATCGACCCCGAGAGCGAGCTAGTACGGGCAGAGGTTTCGGGCATCGAGAAAGACGTGAAACGCGACATTGATCGTGATCGTCTGAAAGAGGCTCGCCGGAAACTTCAAACGGCCCAGAAGTCGCTCCAAGGGAATGAAAAGAAGCTCGAGCGAACCTTCAAGGCAGAGGCGCAGAAGCTCGAAGCCCAAGAGTTGATCGTGAAGGCTCGGAAACTAGCGAGGGACTACCTCGAACTCGATAACGCGTTTCTCATCCTCCAGGACGCAGAGAAGCTAGACGAGACTCTCGAGCTACATGAAGAGAGGACAAAGCTCGGGAAATACGCCATCTCTAAACTCGCAGCGACGAACCGTGCCTTCGCGTCGCAAGAGCGCGTGGAAAGAGCCTGCGAGGTGTATGAATTAGCTTCGAACAACGGCGTGGTCGTTACAGCCGTCCAGTGGAACCAGCTCTGCTGGAGAGGAGTGTTGGCGGCGTCGCCGGCTCTTGTGCGCCATGCCTGCGAGAAGGCGGTAGAGCTAGCGCCAACTGACGGTGGGAAGCGCGATAGTCACGGGGTCGCGCTGGCTCAGCTTGATCACCTGCCGGAAGCGAAGGCTGAATTCCAGCACTATGTGAAATGGGCTTCGGCGCGGCGACTGCCGAAACACCAGATCGAACGACGAAAGAACTGGCTCCGCCGGATCGAGCAAGGCCACAATCCTATCAACGAGCAAACTTTGCGCGAGTTACGGTGCGAGCGCCCATCTCCTAACAACGAGAGTAGTTGTTTCCGGTTGACAGACGAAGTCTCAGACGCTGTCCCCTCAGCATCGCAAGAAAGTTTAAAGACGATCGCCGAGCTGTACGACAGCGCATGGCGCGATGGTGTAGTCGTGAAGGCCCCTCGGTGGAATGCGCTCTGCTGGAAGGGAGCGCTAGCGGAATTACCGGCCCTGGTGCGTGATGCTTGCGACAAGGCTGTGCAGTTAGCGCCTACCGACGCGGTGTATCGCGATAACCGGGGGGTGGTGCTCGCGCAGTTGGACGAACTCGGGGAAGCGCAAGCTGACTTCGAGTACTTTGTCAAATGGGCGCCCTCGAATGGTGTATCCGAGGAGATGCTCGAGCAGCGTCGCGAATGGGTGCGGATAATCAAAGAGAACGATCGCAATCCCATCGACGCGAAGACTCTGAAGGAGCCACGCGGCGGAATCTAGATTAGGGAGAACTGCTAGGGCGAAGGTCAGCTGAGTGCGTGCCCGGGGCCCCCGAATCCACCCTCCGAGGCCCTGATACCGCAGCGATCCCGCTCCGGCTTTACTCAGGGTCGCTCTCGTGTTGAAATTACAGAGAGATCCTGGCTCAAAGGGGCTGCTGTCGTCTTCTAAGGTGACGCGAAATGCGGAGAGACAGTCCACCAAGTTTCCTGTCCCTATCGCCAGGCCAGAAACGAGACCCCGATGGCGCGCCGCAAGTACCGTAAGAAGGCAGGCTCGTTGGTTACGGCGGTGCAACTCAACCTCGACACGGAAGGGTTCACCTACGAAAAGTGGGGCGGGACGCAGACGTGCAAGGCTGGCGATTGGCTCGTGGACAATGACGGTACTGTTTACACGGTAGATAGCAAAGAGTTCGCGCGCACCTATCGTCACGTTGACGGCGGCACGTATGAGAAGACGGCTCCGGTGTGGGCGGAAGCAGCGGCCGAGGCAGGGCACGTGCACACCAAAGAAGGCGTGACCCATTACAACGCAGGAGACTACATCATCTACGATGACCCCGAAGGAACGGGTGAGTACGCCATAAGCGCCGAGTCTTTCGAGAAGATGTACGAGCTCGCTTCGGAAGCCTCCGAAAAAGGGAGAAACTAGTGACTGTTTGCGCCCCCCGTGGGAGCGGTGGTTCCAAGGATTCGTTTCACGGGTTTCGTTCAACACGAGCTCATTCAACGACTCGATCGCCTTGAGAAGACCTCGATCCTCTCTGGGTATGCACGCGAAACGGTCTTTTGCAGCCTCTTGCTTGTTATTTCTTCTGGCTTTTCAGTAGTAGTCGATGGCCGACTCGTAGCGTTCGAGAACGTACTCGTCTGTTGCAATGTGCTTGCCGACTGAAGCAGAATCCTGACCGGTGGAAGTGGCGTTTGTCATCCGCGTCCCTCTTTGTGGAACCCATAACCGTTAGTGAGTTTCTCAAACAAGCAGCGGCGCGACCAGTTGAGAGTAGGAGACGCGGAGCATGGCGGCGAAGACCAGAAAGACGACGACAAGAAAGCGGACCAAAGAAAGGAGCAAGAGGAAGGATCCGAGACTCTGCTTCGGTTCGAAAGGTCTGGAGGTAGCCAAGCTCGTGAAGCTACTGACAGAACGAGGATGCGCACCGACGCCGCCCGTAACCGCTGCCCGACCGAGGTTCGGGCGAGCCATCGAAAATATGGTTCTTTACTTCCAAATGACGCACCAGGGTCCCCATGGGAATTGGCTTACGGTGGATGGCGTCGTCGGCGGCGGTACCTGGTGGGCTCTTCGGAACCACTCGGGCCCTCCCCAGCGGTCGTTTCTCGAGGTTGGCATCCCGGAGGGCATCACGGGACACCGTAGGAAGGTACTCGAGACGGCCGTCAAGGAGCACGGGATCCGAGAAGATCCGAGACGGCCCAATCGCGGCAAGGAGGTCGACAAATTCCTTCCGTCCAGCTGCACGGAGTCCAGTTCTCAAAATGGTAAGCCTTGGTGTTGCTACTTCACGTCCTGGGTCACCAGGCAGGCTTTCGATAGCTACCCGTTGGGCGCACGGGTGGGTAGCTGTCATGCCGCGTGGCGGCGAGCCAACGAACTTGGCCAGTGGGAGCCGAACGATGGCCGAGTGCCAACGCCCGGTGACGCGTTCGTGATCCTCCACGAAGATCCTACAGAGGGCTGGTGCACAGGCCACATTGGATTCGTGCTGCAGGTCTCCAAGAGCGGTAGATCCATCAACACCGTGGAAGGCAACTGCGGGAATCGTGTCAAGATCGGCCGCCGAACGCTGAAGGACCCTTTGCTACGAGGGTTCATCAACTTTTACGGAGACCATCCTGAGTTCAAACGCGGCTCCCTGCGCGGAGCGAAGAATCTCGGCAAGCGGAGTACGCGTTAGAAGAGCCTCTGCGGCCGAGCAACTTGTCGGGGTCGCGAACATGGATCGCGATTGCAGAATGAAGCGGTCTTCACACGCCGAATCGCGACTCCGTTCCATGATCGGTCTTCGATTCGCGCGGAAGCAATTGCTCTGTGGCGTTTGCCCAGGTCCAAGTCGGACCCTACTGTGCTGTCCGCCGCGAAGCCGCGCCTATCCTGCGTCCGTGGTCGGATACCTAGTCCGTAACAATTAAACTGGCGCAAAAGCGCGGATTCTCTTTGCACCCACCTGGCCTTCGCAGGGGTGCCCTGCCTAGAACGTTTGAGTCGTCGTACCACCGCGTTGAGCGCCGTTGCTTCCTGCTCAACCCAGACGCGTCTAGTTCTGGATTGACATTCCGTTTCCCGAAACAAAGCGTTTGTAGGAGCTATTGGCGGCGACCAGTATCGCGAAATGAGCCAAACCCGCACTACGCGCCGCCCCGGTAGCTTCGCAGCCACGATTGCAGGTGGCCGCTGGCGTTTCTGATCTCCATGGGCGTTGGATTACGCAAATCGCGCACGGTCCTCACCAGCTTGTCGCTACGAACGGCCCACCCACCCGCATCCGAGTACCCGTGTATGTCTGGATCTAGCTCTGGGCCGGGGCGCGGAACCGGCATCGTGATCTCCCGCCCTTCTTCGTGAGCTCCGAGCGCCTGACGCATGTCGATCCACTGGAATTCCGATAGCGCCGGCGGTAACGGCGTCGCATCCATCAGGACCGGCACGACATCCTTTTCCAGATCAATCCCCATCTTGTATTCCACGCGCACCTCCTTCGAATTGCTGGCGTGGGTGCACCAGAAGACCCAGACCAACCGGCATGACTCGATCGCCGCTTTAATCGTGGCACGCCATTTCTTGCCCGCAGGGATATTCTCCGCATCGCGAAACACCGCCGATCCGGTTGCACGCTGCAGCTGCACGATGGGCTTGACGACAGCCGCATCCTTGTGGCTGTAGGAAACGAAGATCTCGAATTCTTTTGCGTCGCTATCCAATCTGTCGCCTACTCGCTATCGACCAACACTGAAAAAAGAACATCGCCTTGTGCATGTACACACCCACATCGCGAGTGCTCGAGAAACGTGGTACGGGCCCACTGGGTTATCCTTTGTCTTTGCCGCGATGAGCTCCGGGTTCTCATCGAAGCACCTGACCGTGCGGGTCTGGTCTGTGCCGGTGCGGAGCTCACCAACGGGCAGAAGTAGTGCCCTCGCAATCATCTTATCGACGAGCAACGAGCACCTCGTATATCTTCTTTCCGAGTTTTGCGCCCGCATCGATCGCGAACATGACCGGCGCCGTCTTCATGGTGGTTGCCTTTACAATCCGGTGGAGCGCGTCGCTGCAAGCCAGGTTCCCAATTTCTTCGCGCTTCGTCAACGGGCGGTCCATTCAAGGCTCGATCTAAGGACCGCGTACGTTACCTGCGAATCCAACGCAGTGTCTGCGCGTTCCGCGATTTTGGCTTGACGACGGGCCTCAGGCTCGGAGACCGTGTTGTCCGCACGAGTCAGGAGAACAAGCCATGCCATCGTTCCCGAAACCCAGTTTCACCTTCAACTATCAGACCTCTACGGAGGTGCAACGACTCCGAGACTATCGAGATACCGAGCCCGGACGGCAGATCCCCGCAAAGGCGAGCAACAGGCTTCTCGTTGGCACGTGGAACATCGCCAATCTCGGGCAGCAGAAGCGGCGCGACAAAGACTATCGGATTCTCGGTGAGATCATCGGCTGGTTCGACATTGTGGCGATCCAAGAGACGAAAGACGACCTCACCGGGCTTCGCGCCATTCGCGGCCACCTGCCCAATAGCTGGGAGATGCTGGTTTCAGACAAAGGCGGCAACGACGAACGGATGGCGTTTCTCTACGATGCGAACAAAGTCGCTCAACTTGAGAAAGTCGGTGAAATCGCTGTGCCACCGAAGGATCACAAGCATATCAAGCTCCCGGGGATCACGCGGAAGTTCAAAGGCTTCGACCGAAACCCCTATCTCTGCGCGTTTGTCGCTGGGAGTTTCGAGTTCCTCCTTGTGAACGTCCACTTGTTCTTTGGAAGTGCCGCGAAAGCCGATGTCGACCGGCGAGCTCTGGAAGCCTACGCGGTGGCGCGTTGGTCCGACTTGCGGACCAAAGACAAAGATGCGTACGTGACCGACATCATACCGTTGGGCGACTTCAACTTGCCGAAGGTAGTGCCGGGGGACCCTATATACGCGGCTCTGCGGAGACGTGGCTTGGAACGCCCGCTTCACTCAACTCGAATTGCTTCCTCGATTTCGACAGACTCTGACTATGACCAGATCATGTTTTTCCCGGGTGCCACCAGCAGCGACTTCACCGGCAATATCGGCGTCTTCGACTTCGACGGCGCGATCTTCCAAGGCCTGTGGAATAACCCGAATCGAACCGAAGGCGATTTCAAGGCCTATGTTCGCTACTACATTAGCGATCACCGTCCGCTTTGGGCGGAGTTCAGAATCTGAGTACTTCTGCGCGCGGCTCAACGGCGATTGTGTTGAGGCATGATTGGAAAATCGTCATGGATAACTTGAGCGGGTGTGGCAACGAGCCTGGGGCTTGCGAGCTCGGCGCGGACCTTGGGCTTCGCAGCTCAGCAACGAGTCGTATGCGCCATTGCTGGGCAGCCTTCTCGGAGGCTTGCCTGACCAGCTACCTCAGTGCCCTAGTCCGGGGCTTGCGTGGCCGGGCCAGGAAGCTCCTCAGGCTGCCCCGTCTCCTCCTGCTCCGCGGCTTCTTCCCCGCCGGGAAGCTCCTGGGGCTGCCCGGTGGGATCTTGGGGCTCCGCCGACTCTACCCCATTCTTACAAGACATCATGGCCCCGCACACTGCAAGGACCAAACCCAGTCGCAAAACGTTCTTCGTCATTATGTTTCTCTCCGTTGGTGATGCGCGATTGTTCTGCCCTCCTGAGCTTCAAGGGCACCCGTTGCAAGAGTTCCCCATCTGAAAACGCCCACGAAAGCGGTCGCGGAAAGGAAACCACCGAAACGGGATGAAGTCCATAGGTAATTCTTTCTTCAGGATCGCAACGCGCCACCACACGGCTACCAAGCCGGGCGCGCACCTTGCGTGCCACCTGTGCCAAGAATCGTTCAGGCGCTCTAGGGCGATCGCACGAAATGACGAGCCTGAGTTTGCGAATGTTCCGCTCGCCTCCCTAGATGTCAGCGTCTTCAGCATGAGCGAGAGGAACGGCCCTCCCCAGGGTGGCTCGGCAAGCGCCGGAGCGTCGGAACGGAAGCCGGGTCAAGTGGGGGCATCCCTCAAGCGGGCTATGAACAAACTTGCGCCCTTTGCGTGCGTGTACGGCCGAGGCGCTTCGACAACGGATGCGTTCGAAACGCACCTGTCAGGCATCACACGCGTGCACACTCTTCGTCTCTTGTGCGCTCAGGCGAATCCGCTGCGCGTTAGGTAGAGTGGTGAATAGAACGCCATCGTGTTCGAGTTGCTTCCGCAGCTCGGCCGCTTCTTCGAGATCGTATGGAATCGGCCTGGAAGTCGTTTTCAATTGGCGGAACGTGATGTACGGTCGCCCTCGTTCGAAAGATCAACCCGACGGCGCGCGTGTCCAACGCGGGAGGCAAACATGGCGACATTGAATGTCGATGAGGATGGTCCGATCCCCAAGATCAAAATCCACGTGGGGCGCGCTCAATTCGCAAGATTTTCCTTTGGTCTTTGGGATAAGAGTGGAGGCACAACCATCAAGCACGACGTTTACGAAAAGGGTGTGAACGACGAATTTCGGATCGTGCGGACCCGAGCTGAGCTCGCCAAGCTGGACGGGAACAAGCTCGACGGAGTCGTTTGGGTGATGGCGTTCAAGGGCGGCCAGCAGCGTTACAAAGTCACCGTCAAGGTCACGCAGGGCGATACGGTTCTCGACACGTGGGACAGTGCGGGCACTTTCAGCACGATGAAGAATCTGATGAAAATTTGGACGATAAAGCTCGTTTGAGGGTACTGCGATGTGGAGAAAGCAAATACTACAGGTGATCCTAGTCCTCATCTCACTGGCGCCGATGAGAGCGAGCGCAGAGGAGTCCGAAGAGCCGGAGCCGGAAGTAGGTGAGGTCTCGTCCCTGAAACAAGATCTCACGGTGCCGGACTCTCCCGCATTCGTAGCGCTCGGGCTGAATCCCGAGGAAGTAGCGCGGCCTGCGACCGTCCATGAGTTCGCGACCGCCGTCCTGACCGGTCTCGACAAGAATGGCAATCTTCAGCTCGGCCTTGCTCTGGACTTCGCTCCTTACCTGATGATCAAGGGAGACGATCTCACGATCACAGAATACAGGGCGTCTTACGGAAAGCAGCTGCTCTCAAACTTCCAGGTGTCGCTTGCAACGACAAAGGGCACGAACAGCGATGATGAGTCGGTGCGGTTGGGGCTTGGGTTGCGCGCTACGTTTTGGAACCGCGGCGATCCGCGCACGGACGATGAGACGTACCAGTGTCTGGTCGACTCGGGGTCAATTCCCGACAGGAAAGGCTTCACGACCCCCGAGGAATACCACAAAGCGGTCGAACAGAAATTCGCGGTCGTCAAGTCCGCGGTGGCTAGCTGCATTACGCAAAGTGAAGCGCGTCTGTGGAACGCGTCCGCCTTTGACTTTGGTGCCGCGCCAACCTTGATTCAGGAAGGAGGCACCAGCAGTAACATTTCGTGGGGAGGAGCTACGTTTTGGAGTTCGGTCGCCTACGGATTTGACAGCTACAAACGGAGCGAGAGGAAAAAGAAAAGAGGTAGAGCTGCTGAAGAGAAACCGGGCGAAGAAGAACGAGACGAAAAGAAACAAACGGACAGTAAGACTCCCTGGGCTACCGAGAAATCCCAGTTGATCCTCCACGTGCGCTTTCGACTCGGGGAGCAGGATCCCGTCGCGCAGGATGTCTTCGTGAAGCAGAACAACCTCCTCATCGGAACACGTTGGCGGGCGGGAACCCCATACCTAGCCTTCAATCTGGAGGCCTCGTACGTCCTCGAAGATCCGGAAGGTGCTTCGGCCATAAGTAGTTTCCGGGGAGCGGTCAACGCCGATATCAAGATCATCGATCAAACCTGGTTGCTGCTCACGTTGGGTATCACAGCGGCTCGTGACAACACGACACTTCAGCTAGGCGCCGGCTTGAAGTGGGGTGGCCGCAAGATCGATCTAGCGTCTTTGGCCAAGTCGGTCGGGGACGGGCAGGGGCTCGCCGCAACAGCCGCTGCGATTCCACCGAACGACTAGCTCTGGAAGCATTTACGCGGCGTAGATGAGAGTCCGGCTGTCCGCTGAAGAGCGGCTTTGCCCGGTCGAACGGTGTTTGCGCACGTTCAACCCGGCCGTGCAAGAGTTTGAGGGGCCTGCTCGGGTGCGCATCGTGCCACATCCAGGGGCACTCGAAGGTTGTGACCACGCCATCGAGCTTTCCGAGTCCTCTCCGAGGTTCATGAGGGATTACGAACGCCCGCTTCTCCAACCCCCTCATTCGAAGGTCGTCGGTGTACTCGCCCACCGCGTGGGCTCCGTACTGGCGTTGGAATCTGGGATCACCGCGAACTGTCATCCGGAACGGGTTGCGCAGATTCGCGATCTACGCGTGACGACCGTGCTTTCGAAAACCAGGGCAGCCGTTCATCTGGGGTCAAATGCAGCGATTGATCGGGAGCGCGGTCCGACACGCCGGCCCCTCGTCCGTATCAACCTACGGGCCGAAGCACGAACTCCCGCGGATACAGCGGATTGGGCATCCAGAAATAGTAGAGGATGAGCTGCTCTTTCTCGCTCTTGTTCGACGGTTCTGTGATCCAGGTGGTGAGCTGCCCGTGAGGAGGCGCCTCATCGCTTTGATAATGAGCCGGTGCCGTGAGGTCCACGGACCCTTCATCGCCCCACGGCCAATCGTCAGGTACCGTCCGCCATACGTGAAGGCGCTCATCGCTGAGATTCACCAGGCGGATGTACGTCCGCGATCCAGGAGGGCCACCCTCTGATGCCGTCACCCGGATGACTTCACCTTCGATCTGATGCTTCACGGAGAAAACGGGTAATGGTCCGGGCTTCCCGGCGATTTGGATGGGGTCAGGAAGTGGCCCCGAATCATCGTAATCCTCCTTCGTGGAAGACCTGTACACTGTCGCGGGCTTGGTGAACCGAAGCTCTTCGTTCGGCTCAATATGACGCTCTTCCTCGACGACGCGATTCCTAATCGCGATTCGCTCGACGTCCAAGCCTGCGCCATTCGCGGTGACGTTCTCGATGCGAATGGCGGGCCCCACAGGGTGCAATTCACCACCAAGGGATTCGATCATCTCCATGAGCCGCTTACCGATTTCTGATGTGAGGTGGTTAGGCATCCTGTCCTCCTCTTGTGCGCCTCTTGACTCTGGCGGAAGACTGACTCTAAGTCGCCTCGCGAGAAACTGTCAACGACCGAGGCGGCAACGAGGACGGGCGGTGGACTACGTCGGACCGGTGTTCGGCGCCGGCCGCGTCCCCCGCCGCCGGGAAGCAGCAGCCAAAGATTTGGCGGATTACCTCGCACACTGACGCATAAGGATCCGACTAAATTCGAGAGTGAGACGCTTGGATACACTCGAGGGTAACGAGTCGAATAGCCTGCCTCCTTATATACATGACGTTCGATTCGGTCGGCGCAGCATTGGGTGAATTGGCGATGAATGCTTGCGCTACGTACACGCCGACCAATGGCGTCTCCCCTTCCAACGGTGGAGCGACTTGCAAGGCGGGTCTACGCGATACTGAAACTTCCTGAAGCATCTGTGGAAACCTCTGATACTCGGTAGCGAGCAATGGGATCTTCGAGACTCACTACCACTTTTTCGTTTGCCATCGCAGGATCCGATTCACCTCGTAGGCTACGAGATCTGTCTGGTGAACTTCCTGATCTTCCCCAATGCGTACATGGACCACACGCTCTGGCGTTATCGAGTAACGATGGCGCGCGTCGGTAGGAACCGAGAGGCCGGGAGTACTCTGGGCGCCCATTCCTCGCGTTTCCCGACGAAAGACGGCCTGTTCCGTCTTCACTACAAAGATTCAAGTTAGCATCCTTTAATAGGCCTCCCTAAAACGAGGGACTCCCTCAAACAGATGATGAGCAGAATGACCTCATACGGGCCGCAACGATGACCGCCGACCCACGTCCCGAGCTCGACGAAGGTCCGGCCCGGCAGACCAGGCCAGTTCCATAGATCGGATTCGCCACCCACAATCGGGTCCAACACCGCAACTCCGCACATCCGTTATTCATCGCTACTGCACCTCTCATCCAGGCGCCAGGTTCCATGCGAACGGATTACGCCTCCCGACTCTGGAACGCAGGGCATTCGCGGCGCAACCTCCCCGTCTGCGGGAGAAGCAGCGGCGTGTCGGGTGGCACGCATGTTGCCATCCTGGCACTTGTGACGATGTCATCTTGCTCGAGGAGGCGAAACGATGAGCACCGAGAATGAACTTGTCGAGGTCTTCCTGGTCCCTGGCTTTCTCGGCTTCGAGAGCCTCGGAGGGTTGGACTACTTCATTGATGTCGAAGACCTGGTGAAGCAGAAGCTCAGCGCGCCGGGCATTACGGTGAACGTCTATCCGACGGAACCAAAGCCCGCGGCTTCGCTCTATCGGCGAGCAGCGAGGCTAGCCGAGGAAGTGGCGGACCACCACTCGATGGATGCCACGTCGGTGCACTTCGTTGGACACAGCACCGGCGGGCTCGACATCCGGCTATTGCTCTCTCCAGAAAACGCCGTCGAACGGGAGCTGAAGAAGAAGGCCGGCGGCGACGAGAGAGCCCGCAGTGTGCTCGATGCGATTCAAAAAACACGAAGCGCCACTAGCGTGGCGACTCCCCACTTCGGCTCACCGATTGCGAGCCTCGCCTTGCGCCTTGACGCCGACCTGATCGTGCGTCGCCTCAGTAAGGCGCTCGAGCGCCCCGGGTTAAGTGTCTTCTTGGCGAAGGTGCTCGACCTTGCCGGATTGGCAACTAGTCTCTTTAGCGGGCTCCCCCGGGGGGAGTCCTTTTACGATTGGATCACCGGCGACGTGCTCTCAGGCCCGCCGGAGAAGATCGTCGAATACGTTCAGCACGTCGCAGCCGACACGGGTGCCTTACGAAACCTCACCCAGGAAGGCGCCGACCTCGCAAACGCGCTCCTCATCGATCGCCCGGAGGTCCGCTACGGCTCCATCATCACGGGCACGCCGAAGCCAGGCTGGTTCGTCAAGACCGACGATCCCTTGCTGCTGCTCAATACGGCGATCTACGGCCGCGTCTGGCGGATCGTCGCCAAGGAAAACCCGAACTATCCCTACTCGCCGTTAAGCCAAGACATCTCCCGCATCCACGCGGACGATTTCGAATCCGGCTACGACGTTGGCAAGCTTCAGATCGATGAGGACACCAGCGACGGCGTCGTGCCGACCGCGAGCCAGGCGTACGGCACTATCCTTGGCGTGTTCGCATCGGACCATCTGGATTGCGTCGGACACTTCCCCCATCGGCGGAGCGACGGCAAGCAAGTCACCGGCTGGGTCCGCTCTGGGGCGGCCTTTAATGGGGACCGCTTCGAGCTACTCTGGGCGAGGGTCTGCGACTTCATTGCTGCTCGTCAGGAGGTGCGATCAGCACCGCATCAGACGGCGATGCCTGCGAGTGCAAGGAAGCTCTAGCAAGATCGAGAACTCGCAAGTCTTGTTCGGTTTGGGCGATCAGGTGGACCCGGCGATGTAGAGTGCGCCCGCCAAACCGTTACGAGGATGTCAGTTCGCGAATCGAACGCGCGCCGCAATTCTGTTCATCACCTGTTTGAGGGAGGGCACCGTCCCTTTTCACGGCCCGCCCAAAGATTGATGTGTCGCGTGATTCTCCTGGTTCGAAATGCGCGTTATTCGGTTGGCGCGGCTCCGCCGCGAGACGATTTGGTCGATTTAGTCCCGGTAAGCGACCGAAACCCCCGAGTTCATCGCACTTGGCGCCGAGTCCTCCTCCTTTCGCCGCTCAATCCAGACCCGCGTTGACGCACGACAAGACACCGCCAAGCGGGCTTCGAGGCCCTACCAACTGCGCGCGTCAAAGTTGCGCGTGGCAGGCAGTGCGCGCGTTGGATTCGCCCCCCGCTAGGCGAGCACTCGAAAGCGCAGCGTCTCTTGATTGGCATGCGATGTGCATTGCTCAAACCGCCCAAAGGGGGCGACTATGAAGAACGAGTTCAAATTCGCAGACGGGCTTGCTATCAGGAGGTACGGGATCATGACGAACCTCATCTGTCGTATGCGGCGCAGTTGCACCGTCTTCGGGGCATGGCTGATGTGCGCCGTGCTGCTAGCCGGATGCATCAAGACGAAGCCAGGGTCCACGTTCTATTCAGGCCCAGACCAACACCAACTCACTTTCGTAGAAGATGAGATTGGCGTCGTCACCCGCGACGGCGTCGAAGAGAAAGAGATTCGCGAACTGGGGAAGCGCCTCGGCTGGGAACTCAAGGCTAAGCATCCGTTCGGCGTCTATGTCTTCCGCCTGCGGCAGGCCAAAGCGCGGGACGAACTCGTCAAATATGCACGTGACCTGCGCAAAGAGCACGCCGGGCTTATCGCCCAAGTGGGGCTCGTGTTTCAGCCGGAAGGCGCCGAGAAGCCCCTCATCTTGACAGACGAGTTGATCGTTCGGTTCCGGGATGGTGCCGATCGCGATGCGATCCAGCGTCTCCACGACTCCAACGCCGTGCAAATGCTGATGCAAAACCCGTTTGACCGCCAAGAGTTCCTTCTTTCCGTCACGTCGCGCTCGGACGCCGATGCCTTGGATGTCTCGGTCCGATATCACGAGAGCGACCTTACGGAGTACGCCCATCCCAACTTCGTCTTTGTGATCGACCTTCGACAAACCACTACGAATGACACCCTGCTTGGCGATCAATGGCACCACATCAACACCGGCCAGTCTGCCGGCACGAAAGATGCGGACGTCGACTCCGACTTCGCGTGGAACTTCGGGCTTGGAGGGGCGCTGATCGCCGTCATCGACGCCGGCTTCGACATGACCCATCCTGACCTGCAGGGCAACTATTTCATCAATCCCGGCGAGATTCCCGGCAACGTTCTCGACGATGAGGGCAATACGTTTGTTGACGACATAAGTGGGTGGGATTTCACCGGCTGCACGGCCGCCGCTGGGGCCGGCTGTGGAGACAACAATCCGACCGGCGATCCGCACGGTACTGCCGTCGCGGGGGCCGCCGCCGCAATCGGGAACAACGCGCTCGGTGTCGCAGGCACATGCCCTGGATGCAGGATCATGCCCATCCGCAAAGGCGCATCGGCGTTCGCTCACGGGTTGTCTTTCGGCTACGCTCAGCAGCTCGGCGCCGCCATCATTACCAACAGCTGGGGTTACACCGTCGGAACGCCGGTAACGGCGAATGTTGTCAACGCGATCAACAACGCCGCTACCGCAGGTTCCGTGATCTTGTTCGCGATGAACACGACAGGGGGTGGGTACATCGAGGACTGCCTAGGAACGACCCCGGATATCTCATCGCTCGCAAACGTGATCGCGGTCAGTGCCTCCAACAACGCCGACTCACGTACACCGGCCGGCTACGGGGACTGTATGGACGTAATCGCGCCGACGGACAACATCAATGCGATTGCCGGGACGCTGTGGGCGACGACAACCGATATCCAGGGAGCGCTGGGGTACAACAACAACAACCCCATCCCAGGTTGCCCTTCCGTGGAACCGGCGCCGCAGCGGCTCTGCACCGCCCCCCCGAACCAGGTCTGCGCGAACGATAGCGACTGCGCGACACCACCGTGTCTACCTCCAAGCCCGATCAACGCCCGAGACTACACACTGTGTTTTGGCGGAACCTCGTTTTCCACGCCGGTCACTGCGGGCATCGCCGGACTAGTTCTCTCTGCCGACCCGTCCCTCACACGGGTGGAAGTGCAGCGGCTGCTTCAAGACACCGCTGACAAGATCGAAGACTCCGCCGCCAGGTACGACGATGCAACGGGCTTCAGTTCGCCGACGGCGGCACCGGTCCCTGGACTGCCGGTAGGCTCGACTCACGGATATGGAAGGATGAACGCATTCGAAGCCGTTCGAACCGTCGCGCCGCGGTCTCGGCGCGGACGCGAAGGCGTCGACATCTTCGTGCGGGATAACCGCCTCGACTGGGGCAACACGGAGCAGCCGTCCAACGTGTTGATGGAGACCGTGCGGGGTTTCATTCCACATTACCGGAGCGTCGACATCAAAGTGGATAGGCCGCCGTACCAGACTGTGCCGACTCCGATCACTTCTCTCGATTTCGAACAGCTCAACCACGAGAACCCTATGTCCGGACAGACCAACAGGGTTTACGTACGCGTGCACAACCGTGGGCACATTTCGGCGAACAACGTTACCGTGAAGCTCCATTGGACCTTCGCGGGAACAGCGCTGCCTGCACTGGCCGCAGATTTCTGGACAGCGTTTCCCAACGATCCTACGGCAACACCAAATCCATGGACTTCACTCGGCGTGCAAACCATCGACCAGCTACGCTATTCGGGAGCTTCCGTCGCGGGTACGACCCAAGACAAATCAGAGGTTCTTACCTATGAATGGATGGGCCCTCCTATCGATCCGACAGTTCCTGCCTTCCGACACTTTTGTCTCCTGGCCGTGATCACATCTCAGGAGGATCCTGTCTCTTCAGCATCAATGGCGAGTCTGGTGCCGGACATCATCACGCCGCGGGACAACAACGTCACACACCTCAACGTCGCGGTGCAGGACCCCGATCCCAGCGGACGTTTCCATGCCCAGTTCATGGTCCGCAATCCGTTTCAAAGGATGATCGAAACGCGACTCGAGGTGCGCGGACCGAAGGGCTGGAAGCTCGACGTCGAGCCTCCAGAGCGGACTCGACCCTTCAGACTCAGGCCTGGCGCGGAGAAGCTCATTGACCTGAGGATATCAGCCCCCGAACCCAATGCCACCGGCTCGGTGGAAGTCATCCAGCTACGCAAGGCAGGCGAGAGTTGGGAGCCGGTCGGCGGCATGAGCTACGAGTTCGTGGAACCGCGGAAGGATTGATCGCAAATGTTCTGTTTGTGCCAATAGAACTACGGCGACCTTCATCGACGAAAACTCTCAACCGCATGTGAATAGACGGACCTGAGATCCAGTTCAGTTGGCTGACGACCGCGACCAGTAGCAGAACAGATTCCTGGTTCAGCGACTTCCGTACATGATCGCTTGCGCATCGGCGTCCGCGGTTGAAATCAGTTCATCCAAACAACTTGAAGATTGAAATTGTTATCCACGGACCGAACGTCGGTACGGCCCCGTATATCTCTCATAATTGCCTACATTTGCGCGCCGTCTCACTCGCCGTCGAGTCGAATAGACAAACGGTATCGCCGGCCGCGTGCACCTCAGTCCGGACGCCTGCCGGCCATGACATCACCGATGATAAGGCCAAGTGCACGAGAAGGGTGCAATTGTGTTCATCACCTGTTTGAGGGAGAGAGGACCCCTGCCGCCCAAGATGAGATTTGGCCTCCGTTCACGGATTCCCGCGCGCCTCCTTTTCGGTCGCTGATGGCCAGATAGGAGAGCATTTCTACGCCTCCGACATCTCAAGGGTAATCGCCTTTCCGAAGCCGGTCGGAAGACATCGACGTGCGACGTGCTGTGTGCAGCCGCTAGAATCTGCCGGATGCCGAACGAGAAGATCTTACTCGTCGCCCCGGCCCGCGACGGCGCGCCGTCTTTCATCGAGAACCTTCCGTTCGCGGTGTGTAATCCGGGGAACTGCCCTTGGCCGTTTCCCGAAAATCTCCGTGTGCTGCTGGTCGATGGCCGCGTAGGGGCTGAGATGTGCATCCATTTGTCGCGGCGGGCCAAGCTCGAAACGCCACGGGCGATCCGCATCCTTTATCATGCGTCCGAAAGTTTCCTCCGATCACTGCCCATGAACGATCATGCCTTCACGCTTGCGCTCCCGGAAGACAAAACGCCCGACGAGCTCCACGCCATTGTCGCCGCGGTGCTCGAACGCACGGAGGGCGAGCCTTCGGGCTGAGGCCGCCTGCTACTTCGAGCACAGCACGGTCCATCTGCCACTGTCGCTGCACCGCGGTCGACATGTCTGACTGCACAAGGTTGCCGTAGACAGGGCGCCCGAACTTCTCTTGGCGCCGCGCCCCGAAAGCTCGCGCCCTCGATGAGATAGTCCAAACTCATTATGGCCCTGCAGTCTCGCGCCAAGATTCCGCGGGAAGTCAAGTTGGTTGTGCGTTCTCGCACCGCCCTTCTCAGAGGGACGCACTCGGTTGACGAGAAAGTTTCGACGCATTGGCCTCGCGGGATCTGGCCCTTGCAATAGCCCTGCCCCCGATCTATGAGATGGGCCCCAAGTAAGAGGGGGACTGTCCCGCTCTTTCAGCGGCAGTGTCCTCTTTCCGAGTTGCTTATTGACACCTGTCACCGGGTATATGGGGCTCGGGGTTATCCGGGTCAGGGCTGTCCGGGTCAGGGCGGGGATCCGACCACAACCCCAGCCAGAAGCCACACTCGTCGAACTGCGGGTCGATGTCCCCGCAGTCGAGTGGCTCCGGCAGTTCCAGCATTTGCTTGATGGCCGCTGCTACCCCGCCGATCTCCTGTAACACCACTATCTCTGCGAAGTATCCCCCGAAGAGACCTTGGGCGTCTACATGGAACTTGTCCGGCTCGACTAAAAGTGTGTTGTCCTGACAGACCGTTTTCAAGACCAAACTCACATCAATCTCGTCCCGGGCTTCAAAACGTGCCTTCTGGAGGTGGACATGGATATCCGCGTGATTGGGAAACCGACATGACCCCTGGCGCCAAGTGCAAGGGTTGATCGGCCACGTGCCCTCCTCCCAATTGCATGCGCCTGGGATGCTGCAGGTTTCGCAGACCCAAAGATCGGGGTAAACGGTGCAGACTTCGTCAAAGTCCGCCCAATCGAGCTCGCAAGTCGCCTGATTCTGATTGTCGTTACATGCGTCCGCCGTCGACGGGCCGACATCGTCACCGTATCCCTGCTCCGCGGACACCAGCTCGTCAACGTCCGCGTTGTCCCAGGCGATCCTTCCGTTCCCTCGGATCCCCTCTTCGACAACACCTTTGACCAGCCGTTCGAGCGTTTCATAGTCGAGGCCGGTGTTGTTGATGCCCTCGTTTCCAAAAATCTCGTACAGTGGCATGAAGTTAGCTTGCCTCCAGTCCGTGTCCGACCTGAGCTCTGCGAACGAGTAGGTCAGCGTGGCGCCTGCTTGCACCTGCTTTTGTATTGGGCCGGTGTCGAACAGCCACCTCCTAGCCGCGGTGCCCTCGGTGAAGTGATTGACCCCGAGCCTCAAGCGGGAGATGCAAAATGGGTCGTTGTTCGCCTGACTGCGAATCGAAATCGACTGGATGTCGTTGAGCTCACCGCCGATTAGGAAATCGTAGACATGCCTTGAACCGCTGGGAAACCAAGGACTCGAGGGGTAGTCCCCTATGAATCGCTTCTCTTCTTGCTCGCCATTGAGCGAAATCATGAGCGCGCCGTAACTCTCAGCGTCGCTCACGGAGTTGCACATCCAGATCTCGAGACGCGCGGACAGCACACCCTGGGACTCAATCGGGCAGTGGCCGTCGTACTGAACCGACTCAACGCCAGAAATACCCGTACCGTCGAGCCAACAAGGGTACGCGACGTCGAAGCCGAGCCCCCCGTCGAGGGTGCTGCCTTCGTCACCGGCATAAAGGATGTCATTGCCCTCCTCTGCAAACATGATATTCCCCCCCTCTCCGCCGTTGATGAGGTCGTCGCCCGCACCTCCGAGAATAAAGTCGTTCCCGCCCTCGCCGACCAGGTTGTCATCGCCATCACCGCCCTGGATGTTGTCTACACCGTCGCGACCGAGGATGTTATCGCCGCCAGCGCCTCCCTTGAGCAGGTCATCGTGGTTGCCGCCGTCGATCCAATCGTTGCCATCGCCGCCCTCGATCACGTCGTCGCCATCGTTGCCGTACAAATAATCGTTGCCCGTGCCCCCAATCAGCGTGTCGTTGCCTTCCTCGCCGTAGAAGGTGCTGCCTCCACTGCTCGCGTGAAGCTCGTCGTTGCCCTTACCGGCGAACACGATGACGCCCGTGAGCCCTCCGAGCACGCAAACGGTGTCGTCGCCATCCCGCGCATCGATAGCGACGTCATTCTCGAGGACCAGAATGACGTCGTCGCCCCAGGTTGCGACGCCGCTCGTGGTGAATGAGTGTGTGACAGGTTTTCCTTGGCACGTTGGCGTGTTGTCGCCCCCGCCGCAGTCGGACTGACCCATGTTGAGGTAGGCTGCGGCTAGAATCAGAGGCAACAGCAATGCCGTCGAGGTTCCGACGGCCTTGAGGCGCGTCGTTTGCCGGCTTGTCCCGAGGGCGCTCCTTCGTTTCATCCGTACCTCCGAATGGAAACCTTACCAGAGAGAGGCGTCGGGATTTATGAATTATTATGAATCTTGATGAATTTGGATGAACGACGGACCGTGCAAACCCGCACCGTTCGACGGGCAACCCGCTGCGGTCGTAACTTCCCTGAGTGGCCGGGCAATTCCAAGGCAACACCCTCTGAGTCTTCACGCAGCTACTCCAGCTCCTCGCTAGAGTCCGTGGGCTCTTGGCTCGATGGCTCGCACGTCGAGAGAAGCGTCGACTTGCAGGCCTCGGGGAGTACCGGAGGGGGTTCGGCAACGCCGCGGAAAGTCAACTCGCGGCTGAAACCGAGCGCGAGCGCGTCCATGACGGCTTTGAATTCGTCGGGCCTTCGCTCGGATACATCGATCGTCGACTCGCAGGGTCGACCCGCCACGGGCAGCACGACCTCGGCCAGGCCATTTCCCGAGAGGGGGCCTTCCGAATCGAAGTAGCGCACCACGAACTCCTGAGGCACTCCGGCCAACAGCAGCCTCCCGCGCAACGGGCGAGCCAAGACACGCTCGAAGAAGAATAACCGAAGTTCTCTTGGCGCCTCGCGCTAAACCCCGCATCCTCGCCGGGATGCGCGAAACGCGTCATGCGGCTTGGCCCGCTTTTGCAGCGGCCCTGTGTTTGGTTGCGTACCTCTTTCCGTATCTCTACCTGCCTGGGGTTTGGTGGCGCGCCATCCCGAGCACGGCCGTGATCTTACTCCTTGGGGCGTTGGTCTACGGCCGTGATGCGGTCAAGCTCTTCGGCCTGAAGATGTCGCCCAAAGAGATTGCGGTCAGCATCGCGCTCTTCTTGATCCTGCTTCCGGCCTTTGCGTATCTCATCTTTTCGGTCGTCGTCGTTGAGCCGCTCAGCGCGCATCGGTACCGCTATCCGCTTTGGCAAGTCCATCAGTTCTTTCAGGTGTTCAACGACGAGATCATCCTGCGGGCTGCCTGTTTGACGCTGATCCTTCGCGTCTTCCCGTACCCGAAGACCGCCATCCTTGCGACGGCAGTGCTGTTTTCGGTTGGCCATCACGTCGTCTACCGCACGAACAGCGTCTTGATCGACTGGCCCGCCATGGTGAGCCTCTTCTCGTTCGGCGCGATCGCCAATGTGCTCTTCGTCTGGTGCGGTCACATTGGGTATGGGGTGGCGCTCCACTACGCCTGGAACTTCTACCGGTTCAACAGCGTCTACTTGCTCGACGGCCGCCCGCTCAGCGAAGGGATGACGTTCAACTACGTCGAAGGCAACGTTTGGGTCGTGACCGGTTCCGTTTTCTTCTTGGCCCTCTTGTTCGTCGCCTATGCGTCGGGCGGCAGGCCTCGGTCAAGAGGGAGCCGCATCAGTTTTGGCGACGTGCCGCAACACCACGACGCCAGCGACTAACAGGAGCACCGACCCGTATTGAGCCGGGGTGAGACCCACATAGCGAATGTCGCCACCCTCCGATAGGGGCGCACGGAGAAAGTCGAGCAAGAACCGACAAGGGGCGTACAACACCGGAAGCAGGCCCACGTAGAATCCGGGCTTGCGCGGTCTGCGCGATAGCGCGACGAAGGTGACTGCGATTGCGACCAAGATGAGCACGTCGTAGAGCCCGAGATCATGACGGGCTTCGTACGGCGGCGACCCGACTTGGTAGTCCGCCACCGCCAACCAGAAATCACTCACGCGCCCCGGGTGATCGTGGGTCACAAAGCAGCCCACGCGCGCAATCGACCACCCGAACGGCCCGGCAAACGCGAACGCATCGCCGACCTCGAGGATCGACGCCTTGTGCCGCCACTTCCACACCCATGCACCGGCGATCGTCCCGATGATCCCCCCGTACATCGACCAGCCGAGCTCGGCGTCTGCGATCTCGGAGGGTCGCAAAAGCACCTCGAAGAACTTGCCGGGTTGGTAGAGAAGCCCGTTCAACACATACGAAATCGGAAAGCTGAACAGCACCAGATAAAGCGCCAGGCTCATCGTCAAATCCAACGGACGGTCCTGCCTCCTCGCAAAGAACAGCGCTACCGCGTAGCCGACGACCAGGGCTGCGATCACCGACACCGCAAAGGGCTGCAGGACGAGATCGCGATCGCGGAACGGGACATCGAGCACCCATGGCTTCGCGCGGAACCACGGAATGAAAAGCTGGGCGACCATGGGTCCGAGCCTTGTTACCGGGTTGCATGGGTGCCGGTCAACGACTGCGATCGCTGTGCATACGCGGCCTCATAAATCGCAGGCCTCCCCCACTCGAGGGATGACTTTCATGTTCATTCATCTTCATTCATTTTCGTTCATCAAACTTCATAAGACTTCACACAAATTCATATTCAGAGACGCATCATCAACGTGAAGAAAGCGAAGGTGGTGCCATGGCGATGAGCGCATATCGATCGCGACTCTGCACATTCTGCGTGAGCGTGTCGGGCTGTACTCCCATATCGCAAAGAAGATCGAACCCAAGCAGGGGAACGCTTCTTGCATAATCCGCTAGGGCGAACATGAGCGTCGGAGGTGTGCGATGACCAGTAAGAGACAAAAGAATCACAGCCGCGCCACAAGCGTGGCTTGGATGGTGCGTTCAGCTTCGTTCGTCTTGCCCCTCATTGTCGCCGGCGCCTACCTCAACATGGGGCAGTCTAGTTGTGGGGGGGGCGGCTACTTCTGCCAAGGTCAGCAGGCGACTCACGTGTTCAATGGAGGGACTCACGTCGCAACTGAGGGAGACGATGTGATCGTACTCGCCGTAGGGACCAGCCCGGGTACCGTCTTTGCTGGCGGTGGCGATGATTTGGTTTGCGTCATATCGCATGCGGCGAACGACGCCATCACGGTTTACGGCGGAGACGGCCTTGACGAACTCTACGGCGGCGACGCTGGCGAACAATTATACGGCGAGGCGGGGAATGACATCGTCAGCGGTGGCGCAGGCAACGATGTTCTCAGAGGCGACGACGGGTTTGACTTCGTGCTTGGGGGGACCGGTAACGATGTGGTCTATGGAGGCGAAGACGACGACTACCTGTGGGGGGACGAGGGCGACGACCGCCTGTACGGTTGGCTGGGCCACGATGGGCTGTATGGCGGAGCAGGCAATGACCTGCTGGTGGGAGATGACGGCAACGATACGCTCTACGGCGATGACGGCGACGACAGCTTGAACGGAGATGACGGCAACGACGCCCTTCGAGGTGGAACAGGCGCAGACACGCTTCAAGGCGATTCGGGTAACGATGACCTTCGCGGCGGTTTGGGCGCGGACGAGCTACACGGCGGCGCGGGTGACGACACGCTTTGGGCTGGTGACGACAACACCTTGTTGACGGGCGGCCCCGGATTGGACGTGGGATACCTATGTGGGTCCTCCCAGATAACAGAGTATATCGAGTCTCTCAGCTGGGATGACCCCAATTGCCCAGTCGAGGCGGAGCAGATTCTCTCCGTGCGCCTGGAGGTCGCGACCTGCGAGCTCCCTGTCCCGTACGGGCAAATAGGAAACCTCCCGAACCGCGTACCCGACGTTTCCTTGGACGGCGAAGAGTGGCTGCCAGCCGAACTATTCGGGGGAAGCATCCCGCCGGGGGAGACTGGTCGCTACGACATTTACTACCCTGGGACGGTCAACGACATCAGGCAACTCGCGATTTACATCAGTACCTTTTTCCCGGCGTGCGTCTCGAGAGTCAGTTTGGGCGTGAATCATTTCAGCTCGGGACCTTCGACCCTGCTCTTTGACACAGGACCTGTCGAAATTTGGGTTCCCGTAAACACCGGAAACGTCGACGACGCGATTACGTTCTCGTTCGCCAATCTTCGCGGGCAGGCGGACTGGCGACAGGAAAACGTCAGGCCAGTCATACAGGATGTTCTGACCGATGGTTTCAGTTATGACTTGCTGGAGCAGTTCTTGGACATCATCCTCAACCGAGTGATTCAAAGCCAGGGCACTTTTTGGTGGAAGAATAGTGTTTCGCTGGAACCGGGTAGTGACTCTAGCAAAGCATTGGGCCATCTATCCTTGGGCTACGACATACCTCTCAACCAACAAGACCAGATCGACATTGATTTCGTTATCGGTGTTGGCTGCGAACAGGACGAGTTGACGCTCGAGGCGCTTTCTTTCGTTGTTAGCCTCTCAGGCGGCGCCTTTAGCAACATTTTGGGAGAGATAGAGCTATCCGCAGAGCAGTTCAGCGAAGCGCTCGGCGTAAAACTTACGGAAACCGTCATGCTTCCCGACGGGCAACGCTGCGTTGCGGATGGCGGAATCGTCGAACCCAAATTCGATGCGTGCGGCCTCTGGCTGACCACCGGAAACAATCCGAACCTTTCGTCCTGCACGCCATAAGAACTGTCGCGGCAAAACTCCGCGAGCAACGCAAGCATTCGCAAGAGAACTGTCGCAGCCTGCACGAGTCACGAGTGGATTCGAGACGCTCTGAAAAATGAGAGGTGTTACGGCGCCGCACCGAGCCATTTCCTGCGAACCGGCCTAAAGCAGGCCATAGCGTCGTTATTTCGAATACTTACATGGCGTCGAGCCCACGGGGGGCGTCGCGGGTGACGGTGGCCCTCAGCGATCTAATTGCGGCATCTGAGCAACTTTCCCGGACGCACACCGATAACAGAGCGTGAGGACGGCGGCGCGACAGAACCTCTCGAACACCACGCGCCGCTACCGGGAATGGGCTGGCGGGTTTGTCGACTCGCCAGCCCAACTTTTTGCTGGCGGCAAGACGCAGCTGCAGACGGTTGGGTAGGCCATTGTGTCGCGCGCTCGGTATGGACTTCGGTCAAGACGGGGCGAAGGGCAGGGTGCGATGCTTGCTGTCCTTGGGGCGCTTGTGCTCGTCGGGCAGAGCCTCGTCACGCAGTGGACGGTGAACACGCTGTTGGGAGGAGAGGGGTTCGGTCGACCGTGGGTGGAGCTCGGCGGGATCAAGCTCTACGCGCCCTGGGCGTGGGTCTCCACGGCATCGCATGTGCCCGACGAGTACATTTATCAGTTTCGTTCTCTTGTACTCTTGTCGGTCGCCGGCCCCTTGCTGCTGACGGCCTTGATGGCACGAGCTCGGCGCGTTTCGACGCAACACGGATCGGCGCAATGGGCGACCAAAAGGGATCTTTTACGCGCCGGCCTTCTTGGACGCGTGAAACGCGGCGGCGTCTTCGTCGGCGCGTGGCGCGATCGCCCGGGGATGAAGCACTATCTTCGGCACGACGGACCCGAGCACGTGCTTGCCTTTGCGCCGACCCGAAGCGGGAAGGGCGTGGGACTCGTCATTCCGACGCTTCTCAGTTGGCGAGAATCGGCGCTGGTCCTCGACATCAAGGGAGAAAACTGGGAACGGACCGCCGGGTGGAGAGTCGAGGGGGCGGGGCAGCGCGTGATTCGCTTCGATCCAAGCGACGCGAAAAGCGCGCGATTCAATCCGCTTGCCGAGATTCGGCTCGGAACCGAACACGAGATTGCAGACACGCAACAGATCGCGACGATGCTCGTCGATCCCCAAGGCAAAGGGGTCGATCGCGACCACTGGGCGCAGACCTCCTGGTCGCTCTTGGTCGGTGCGATCTTGCATGTTTGCTACCGAGAGCGGCGCGTGGGTGGCTTGGGGACGTTGGCGGACGTGGCCGAAGAGCTCACGAGCAGTGAGAGCGGAGAGCTCACCGAGATCATGGAGCGGTGGATCGGTCTTGATCACGCCGGGCCCGACGGAGGTTGGGAGGAAGAACGAGGCCCGACCCACACCCATCCGGTCGTCGCCGCCACCGCCCGTGAAATGAAGCAACGTGCGGAAAAAGAAGCCAGCTCCGTGCTCTCGTCGGCGTTGGCGTTGCTGACGCTCTACCGAGATCCCGTGATCGCGAGAGCGACCGGCGAAAGTGACTTTGTCGTCGCCGATCTGATCGATCCCGAGAGACCGACGACAGTGTACCTGGTGGTTCCGCCGCGTGATTTGACCCGTGTGCGCCCGTTGGTCCGATTGATGGTCGACCAGATCGTGCGAGGGCTGACGGTCGAGGCGCGGAATGAAGAGCCTACGCTCCGCGATTCGGTGCTCGGCCGGTGTTTACGGCGCTTCACGTCGCAAGATGAGCCGCCCCGCGAACCGAAGAGACGAAGAGTCCTCCTGATGCTCGATGAGTTCGCGGCGCTTGGAAAAATGGAGAGCCTCGAACACGCGTTGGCGCATTGCGCGGGCTATGGCGTGAAGGCGTACTTGGTGGTGCAGGACTTGGCGCAGCTCTTTTCGGCCTACGGCCGCGACGAATCGATCGTCGCCAACTGCCACATCCGCGTCGCATTTGCGCCGAACAATGTGCAGACCGCGGCGCTCCTTTCGAAGATGACCGGGACGACCACCGTGGTCGACAAGACCGGGGCTGGGCGAGGCCGGCATAACACGGCGCACGGTCGCGCGTTGCTGACCCCGGATGAGTGCATGCGACTTCGGTTGCCGCAACGAGATGCGGTCACAGGGGCGACACGCCCCGGGGACTGCTTAATCTTCGTGGCGGGGCAGCCCCCGGTGTACGCCGAGCAGATTCTCTACTTCGAAGACGCGGTGCTCGGGGCGCGGGCCGAGCTCCGGGCTCCCGAAACCCGCGACGCGGCACCGCGGAGTGCGCTTTCCCTAAAAGAGCAGGAGATCGCCGCGTCTTGGCTCGAGGCGGGTTCTTCGCCGTGATGAAGCGCTTGGCCGCGTTGGTGTTCGGGGTCCTTTTCGCGCTCGGGGTGACGGTTGGCGGGGGAATCCGAATCAATCTTTCGTCGTCGATGCCGAAAGGCTTCTACCAACTGACCGAGTGTGGGGAACGGGCAAGGAGGCAAGCAGAAGTCGGGGATCTCGTCGCGATCGAGACGGCGACCGTCGCCGGCTCGGGCTTTGCGTTCTTCCGGGATCGAGGGTGGTTGAGCACCAGCGGAAGACCCGACGACCTTTTGGTCAAACGAATCGTCGCCGTCGGTGGCGACGAAGTGACAGACCGCGACGGTCGATTGTGTGTCGACCGAACGTGCCTCACCGAGCGGGGCTCCGCACGCGTGCAGACCGTCCGTGGAGTAACGCTCCCATCCGTCACGCTTCCCCGACGACTCCACGACGAAGAGGTGTGGCTCAGCAGTGATCACAAAAAAGGAATAGATTCCAGGTACTTCGGTGCGATCGCGCGCACGGCGATCGCATGCCGGGTAGAGCCTTTGTGGATTTGGTGAAGGCGCTCCTCGTTGGGACGGCCGGACTCTCGGGGGCCCTCGGATGGAGCGGCTCGTTCGCGTGTCTCCCGCTCGGCGTAGGCGTGCTCCTTTGTTGGCGGGCAAGTCGATCGAGGATGGAAGCCTTGGGCGTCGCGCTCGCTTGCTATGGCGCGGCGGGTTTCGATCTCATCGAAGCTGCATCGACGTTTTTCGGGAGCTCGACCCGGGGGCCCGGCGTTCTTCTCTGGGCTTTTGCGAGTCTTCTCCTTTCGCTTCCGTGGGCGGCACTCTGGAGCCCGAAGCTCCGGAGCGGTGTGATGCCGAGGATCCTTCGCGGAACCGTGCTCTTCTTGGTAACCCTCCTGCCGCCGTTCGGGTTGATCGGTTGGGCGAACCCGTGGGTCGCCGGCGGCGCGGCGTTGCCGGGGCTCGGGTTCGGGGCATTCGCGCTGGTGACCGTCGCGTGCTTGGCCCCCGATCGGAGGACGTGGCCGGCGTGGGCCGCGACCTCTGCGCTTGTGTCGGCGTTCGCCTGTGGGCGCTACGTGCCCCCAGACCCACCGAATTGGAAAGGGCTCCCCACCCAGCGTTCAACGCCTGGGGAAGATTTCACGCAACAGTACGAGCGGGCGGCCGATATGTGGGGGAGGGCGGCGAACGTGAATGCGGACGTAGTCTTGTTTCCCGAGGGCGTCGGTGACGCATGGACGCCGAGCGTCGCGAGCCTTTGGGCGCTCGAGGCGCAGGAGAGTGAGATAGTGATGGTCGTCGGGGCGGTGCATCAAGATGCGCGCGGCCGACGAAACGGCGTCGGCGTCGTCGGGGAGGGCGCCCCGTACTTCTGGTCTCAGCGCTGGCCTGCTCCGATTGGGATGTGGGCGCCCTGGCGGCGTCGCGTTCATGCGCAAAGCGACCTGTTCGGCTCCAGCATCCGTGTGATTCAAGGACGAAGGACGGCGTTGCTCGTTTGCTTTGAGCAATTCGTCGCGTGGCCGGCGTTTCAAAGCGCGCTCGAGGGGGCGGAGGTCGTGCTGGCGCCGACGAGTTTGTGGTTCGCGCAGGGGACGAATCTCAACGAAGTCCGCGAGGTGACGCTACGAAGCTGGGCTGCGTTGATGGGATGGGCGGTGGTCGAGGCCGTCAATGAGTAACGGGCGCGTTTGCGTGATGACGCGCGTCTTTACGTGGGTGTGCATGTTGGGTCTCGCGGGGTGTGTGCACCGGCCGGTTCCTGAAGAACCAGAAGCCTCGCCGCCGCACATTTCGGACTGGGTGGATCGCTTGGGCCCGATCCTCGGGGAGGCACGGGACTGCGTTCGCGCGCACCCTGACACAGGCGCGACCATCATCGGGGCGCGACGGCTCCACACCGGCGAGACCGCCGTAATGACGCGGTCACAAGACAACAACGTGCGCGTCTGCGTTCACGACGGGGAGGACGTGGTTTACCAAAAGAGCCTCACGCTCCCGAAAGAAGAGCTCGAGGGCCTCCCCTTTGTGACGCTCCTCGGGAGTACACGGCCGGGAGAAACGCCTTGCATGTCGGTCCGCCAGCTCCAATGGGGCATTGTTGTGGTTGGGTGGCTGGCGGTGCCTCGGTGTGAAGGGGAAAGAAACGCGGTGGCGCCGCGGGAAGCGAGATGGTGAACATGCCGATGTCGATCGATCAGTATCGGCTCGCACAGAGTTTGGCGTATCTCGCCGACGTGCCGGAGCTGGACCACGCCTGGGCCTGCTAACCGCGCTCGCCTTCGAGGCTCGAGCGATTGGATAGCTGCATCCGCTCGGTCTTGACCACGCCGTTTCCCGCCCGTCGGGATGCAAACACAGCGCTCGGACCGCGTCTGTTTGCCGACGAACGCTAACCACCCAACGAACTGGCGACCAGGTACTCCTGAATCTGATAAATGGGAGGTGGGTGTGCCCCGCGAAGAGTGATGTCTCTGATTGGACGCTCGTAGTTGGCGATAGGATCAGAGGACAGGCCCTTCAAGAGGATGCAGACGTTGCTCGAAAGGTTGGTCTGAGCGTTTGCAAGCCATGGGATGTCCTGGACGATCCGATGCGGAGGTATTTCCAACCAGCCTTCGATCTTCATCGGAGCACCGGGGTTCTCCTCCACCTGCGCGACGTCAACCAGCCGCGTGCCGTCCAGAAACTCAAAGGAGATGCTCGCATTGGCCACTACGCTTCCCGAGGTGCTCCAATCGAGGCTAAGACTGCGCGACGATCCCGACTGCACCAGCTGATTGAGCCACCCGACGACATCACTCAAAAGTTGGGAGACGCTCCTGGTTTCCCGTTCGCCACGAGGCCAGAGGGCGGGCACAAGGTCTACCGCCTCCCATTCGATCACGAGGGGCCCGATGTAAACGCCTGACTGGCCCGACCTTGCGCTCGTTGCCATTGTCAACTGGTCGCCTTTCTGCGGATGCCTGATCGTTATCGCGTACTCGCGACCGTTGTTTCGCGCCATAAGTGTGTCCGATGCAACGATGGCCGTTCCGTCGTCCGAGGGCACTCCCACCTTGTCGAAGAGCCTCGTAGGATTGCCCTCGTCATCCAGGTGGGGACCGAGGGTGTCATCGTATTGCAACGTGACTTTTTCGATATCGTCGCAAGAGAGTGTCCAAAGCGGTTTACTGCCGAGTGCCATGTGTGCTTCTCCTCTGACAATCCAGACGTGGACGATCCGGGTTTTGTCAGCTTATGTCAAGAGCGACCTCTCGCCCGGCGCTCGCAGCAGAAATAATTTCAGTGGCTACACCACCGTTTCGATCACGCCTTACTTCACGGCGCACGAAAGAAGCGATTTCAGTGCCGGCGCGCCGTACCATTTCACGCGCGTTCGGCGTGCGTCTTTGCCTTCAAGTGGGCCGAGGTCCTCGATCCGAAAGCCGAACACCGATCGCGTGCGCGGGTCGGCGTTGGGGCTGAATGCACCGTCCACCACTCGACTGTGCGCCAAGCACCAAGCCCTCGTCCGGGCTAAGCGAAACGAGCGCGATGTCAGACACCCAGTTCGCACCGCGCTGACAGCGCGTGATCGCGGATCTTTTGCCGGTCCACCAACTCGTCGAGCATGTCGATAACCCGCAATAGCTACCGGTCCGCCGTGAACGACAACCGTTATTGTCGAGAGGCTCTGCCGATTTCGTTGAACGGGTCAGCTCGGAGCTCTCGTCTTGCACCATAGGAACAATTATGTATGCGCTGCCTTAAGATCGCGAGATCGTTGCGAGATGTGGTGTGCCGTCTGGCCTGTTTCGTCCCGCCGTCCGAAACCGTCTGTTGACCTCGGTACCGCCATTGGCGGACTTTCACGATGCGCCGATCTGCTTCGCCTGCCTTCGGCGTAAGGAGAGCCCTTATGAAAGCTACCGCCGCCTTGCTCGCGCTTCTCTGTGTCGCGTGGACCCCGAGCACCACGCTCGCTCAAACCAACGACACGGTTGCGGGCAACGGGAGTCCCGGCCTCACGGGAGATGGCGGCCCTGCTGTGCCCGATGTCGTCCTCGACGGCACGGAAACCCAGGCCGAGCTGGACGCGATCACGGACATCCCTGGCGATCTGATCATCGACGGCCCAGACATCACCAGCATCAGCCTACCCAACTTGACGAATATCGGCGGCAACTTGGTCGTGGAAAACAACACTCAGCTCTCGGCTCTCAGTGTAGGGGGACTCACCGCCGTCGGCGGCAGCGTGACGATCACGAACAACGACAACTGTGACGACATTGATCTGGGCAGCCTGGAGGCCGTCGGCGGCAGCGTGACGATCACGAGCAACGACAGCGTTGGCCCTATCCCACTACCCAACCTGGAGGCCATCGGCGGCAGCGTGACGATCGCGAACAACGAAGACGTTGGCCCTATCCCACTACCCAACCTGGAGGCCGTCGGGGGCAGCGTGACGATCACGAACAACGAAGACGTTGGCCCTATCCCACTACCCAACCTGGAGGCCGTCGGGGGCAG
>Ga0224508_10000121_pt1 | contig 80821 bp, 75 predicted proteins | sample SF_Jan12_sed_USG_4_FD_170157 | JGI IMG/M metagenome (GOLD analysis project Ga0224508, IMG submission 170157) | Sediment microbial communities from San Francisco Bay, California, United States - SF_Jan12_sed_USGS_21 | ecosystem: Environmental > Aquatic > Marine > Sediment | place: USA... | reverse complement strand
CATCGTCATCGTCATCTTCACTCTCCGACGACACGGCACCCGACGACCCGCTGCTGCCCCCGCCCCCCTCGGCGACGGCACCTGGCGCAGTGGCATCCTCCCACCCCCCGTCATCGTCGATCTCGACGGGCTCCAGCGACCGCGCATCGAAGTTCATCGAATGGATCCGCCCGTCCTCCAGCAGCAGGTCCACACGGAAGACAAACCGGCACTCGCCATCGCGCGAGCGCAACAGCCAGGTCGCCAGCAGGCTGCCCGACAGATCCCCGCGCGCGGCGTCGACCGCGTCGGCAAGTTTCGAGAATGAGGAGAGATCCTTCGGCTGGCAGGGTCCGGTCGAGGCGGGGCTCGCCGTCAGAGCCAGGATGCCCGCGGCGGCTGCCATTCGTTTCAGGGACCAGGAACACATACTAAGACGCCGTTCGAACCTCGATTGTTATTTGACCGCATATAACCCGATCCCGGGACGCGATGACAGAACCAAACCCATTCGACAAAAGTCCCGGCAGGCCGGCGGGGAGCCGACGCTGCCGGGGCGGACCAGCCGGGTTCGCGTGCCAGGCATAGTGCCCGGCTGGTCCTTCGCTGCAAGCGTTCTTAGCTGGGCGTGCTGGGTCCGCTGGCGCTCGACGGTCCGCTGCCCGAGGTTGGGCCGTCGGCGAGGCCGTCGTCGCTCGACGGTCCGCTGGCCGTGTCGCCGTCCGATGCGCCATCCGACCCGGCGGAGGCACCATCCGAGCCGCCGGACGCAGAACCGACGTCGGCGTCGGCACCCGATCCGCCGGACCCGGAGCCGCCCTCGGCATCCGCGCCGCTGCCACCGGAGCCGCTGCCACCGTGGCCGCCCGAGCCACCAGAACCGCCCGAGCCACCACTCCCGCCCGAGCCACCGGAACCGCCTTCGCCGCCGCCGGAGCCGTCGCCTCCGCCCGAACCACCGCTGGCCCGGGCCTCGCTCAGCGTCAGGATCGACGGTGCGGCATAGGCCGCGGCCATACCCAGCCCCAGCCGGCTCAGCGCCTTGCGCCGGTCAAGCATTGTGATTTCCGTTTCTGCGCCATCCTGGGCCTCGTTGAGATTCTTGCCTTTTGTCATCTCGGTCTCCTCCATCCAAAGGTGCATGTCCCAGGTGCAAAGTTAGCCGGAAGCGCCTGAACGGAAGATGACGAGAAATGTAATGATTCATTCAGGTTAGGCCCCAAGCCGCCCGGACCCATTCTTGAACGGCCCCGCCGCGCAACATATGTCTTCTAAAGTGCCTGCCGCGCTTGCATAATCGCGCGGCGAGGGGGTCCGGATTCGGTTTGATAATTTGGTCCGAATAGAAGCTCAGACGGGGAAAACGTATGTCGACATTTGATACCGCGATTGAAGAAGCCCAAACCGAGGTCCAGGCCGCTCAGGACAAGATTGCCGAGTTGACCAGCCGGATCGAGACCGCCCGGACCAAGATCGAGCGGGGCGAAGACATCGCGATCGACATCGAAAACGCCACCCTCGACGACGTCCACGCCCATGCGGAATTGATGAACGCCAATATCGCCGAGCTGATCATGGGGCTCGACGACGTGACAGCCGGCTTCTCCAAGGACTTCGACGCCATGCGCGAGAAGACCGGGTGGGAGACGTTCGTCGGCGTTTTCTCGGCCGCCAAGTCCGACTCGATGCGCGAAGAGCGGATGCGCCAAGCCTCGGTCGACGACAAGCTGCAGGACCTGATCTCGAAATCCGACATCATCGTCAAGCTGCTGCAGGGCCAGCTCAACACGCTGAACGAGCACAAGACCCGGGTCGACGGGAATCTTTCGCAGACCCTTTCCGAGCGCGAGACCACCGTCGCCGAGATGGAGACGATCAAGGCCCAGATCCTGGAGATGGATCCCCAGATCATCGAGCTGGAGAACAAGATCGCGGTCGAACAGGACGCCGCAACGCGCACCCAGCTGGAAACCCAACTGGCCGAGCTGAACTCCCGATACAACGAGTTGGTGCAGCAGGAGCAGGTCAAGACCGCCAAGTCGCAGACCCTCGAGCGTTACATCGAGAAGGGCAAGACCTGGATCGATAGTCTGCAGAACCAGGCCGCGACCCAGATGGTGCTGATCAACAAGCTGCAGACCGACACCAAGCAGCGCGTCGTGCTATATGACGCGCTGACCAAGTCGCTGAAGACCGCCCAGCAGCAGGACGTGGCCCACCGGATCAACGAGATCGGGGTGGCCACCGACCAGGAGGCGCAAGCCGGCATGGCCGCCATCGGATCGGCCACCAACCAGCGCATGGCCGAGATGATGGAGGCCCACGAGGGCCACATGGTCTATGCGCGCAAGGTGCTCGAGGAGAAGGCCAAGTCGGACGAGCGCTTCGCCCGGCGCTTCGCCGCGATCGTCGAGAAGCACGACAAGAACCTCTACGGCCAGGGCGCGCAGTAAGGCGCCGGGGCGAACGATCCGGTGAAAAACCCGGCCGGCTCTTCCAGCGACCATCAGCGCCTGGCCGACGGCGCCGCTACGCGGCGCTATTTCCGCAAGTTCGAGCGCATCATCTCGCATCTCCACGACGTGGCGGCGCGCCAGCGCCTGGGCGACGGCCCCTTGGCCAAGGCGCAGATCGAGATCGTCGCGATCTATCTCGAGATGCTGGCCAACACCTTCACCGCGCTTTCCTACAAGCACCTGATGGCGCACAGCGTCTCGAACGCGCTGCCCCAGCAGTTGGAGATCGACCGCCGCGATTCCGGCTTTCCGGTGGCGCGCGAGGTCATGCAGATGGCCAACGATCTGGCTCAGATCGAGCAGCACCTGGATGGCCTGCCCGACCAAACCGTGCTCAAGCGCGAGATGGTCGAGCACATCCTGGCCGAACGCTCGTTCCCGCGCCGCCTGCAATTCGCCATGTCGCAACGGATCTATTTCGAGACCCTAAGCGACAAGCCGACCTTCCTGCCCCAGAACCACCCGGTTGCCGCCTGGCTGCGCCGCGACGAGGAAGACGACCGGCGCACCTTCCTGGTCCATTGGGCGGTCTATGACAGCCAGCAGAACCTGCCAGCGGTATATCTGATGGTGGTCGAGGATTCGGGGCGCACGCCCTTGCCTCAGGACGAGCGGCGCTGGCCCGCGGCGCAGAGCCATCTGTTGGCGCAGTCGATCACCGGCCTCAAGCTGATGACCATCGCGACCGGCTTCGACAAGGATTTCGCTGATCTGCACCCGAAGCTGCTGCGGCGCATTCATGTGGGGCCGATGTATTCGCACGCATTCACCGCCCAACAGGGCCCGTTGCGCGACATCCTGGCCGAGGCGGCGGGCGAGCCCGGGCTTGACTGGGCTTTGGCCTGGACCGTCGAGACCCTGGTCTCGGTCAAGACCGAGAAAGTGTCCGCAGGCTTCTTCAGCGAGGTCGAGCGCGAGATCTATGAAGTCGACTACTACGCCCAGGACGACGCCGAGAGCGGTGCCAGCCGGATCGACCGCTCGCTGATCCTGCCCGCGCGCCCCTACCAGGTGCTGGCCGACCGCGACCCGCCGGGCCTAAAGCGGGTGCGCAAATACGTGGTCGGCGAGCAGGGCACCGTGTTGGCCGAGATTTGAGCATAGGAGCGAGATGACCACCTCTCAGACCCTGATGGAGATCCGCGAGAGCCAGATCCGCGCCCACTACGACGCGGCGTTTGGGCTGTTGGACGGGTTCGATCACACGCCGCGCATCGCCAAGCCGCGCGCCGAGAGGGCGCCTTCCGCGACGCGCTCGCCCGGCATCCCGGGCCGCCGCCGCTTCCGCTCGACCACGCCCGGGCTCGCCGCCCGCTCGACCGCGCGGCCCGAGGGCGTGAACCTGATCGCCCGGATCGACGCCGCCGATGACGGCGACCCGCTGACCAGCCCCTTGCAGGCGACCGCGCTGCGTGCCATGCGCCGGGCGATCGCGACGGCAAATGCGGTCGACGAGCTTTTCTGCGAGCAGACCGCGCTTGGCGCCTTGAAGCGCGACAACCTCCAGGGCCAGCTCGCCGATGCGCGCAAGGCCGAGTTTGCCGAATTGCTGGCAGCGGCCTCGCTGATCTCGCTCCACGTCTTCGCCAACATGACCGCTTTCCTGCTGGCGGGCCATGCGGGCGAGGCGGGCGAGGGCGAGGCCGAGACGGGCGATGTCGAGGAAATCCTGACCGACAACCCGCCGATGGCGCTCCACGGCGCGCTTTGGGAGCTCGACCAGGTTCTGGCCCTGCGCACCGGTGAATTCACTGGCGACGAGACCAAGCTGGTCCCCACCATCACCGGCTTCTGCGAGCGGCTGATGGACGAGGTGACGCTGCGCGCCCGCACCGCGCCCCGGCTAGAGCCGTTCAAGGCGGTCAGCTACCGGGTCGAGGCGGACGATTTCCAGATCGACGGCTTTAGTGCGGCCACCCGCGCCCGCGCCACGCCGCTGACCATGACCTTCAAGAAGCCGCACGAGGTCGTGGGCAACCACATCGCCAAGTATCAGGGCATGAAACTGTCCAAGATGCTGATGGCCTACGACTTCGACCGCCAGCTCAATCCGTTTGCGGAACTCGGAGGCTTCATCTTCACCTTCATGGGCGACGGTCAGCCCGGCACCGGCAAGACGACGCTGATCCAGATGATCGCGGGTCTGGTCAACGAATACTGCCAGAACGCCGGCTTCCCGTTCCGCTATGCCAACCTCTCATCCGAGTCGATCGACAGCTACCAGGGCAAGTCGGCCCAGAACGCCAAGGCCTTTATCAACACCGTGCTCGACCCCCACGTCATCGGCTTCGGCACCGTCGACGACATCGACCAGATCGCCGGCAAGCGCGGCGACCGCCAGTCGAGCGCCGGCCAGCAGGAGATCACGGCGGTCCTGATGGAAAGCTTCTCCGGCGCCAACACGGTCGTGCGCGGCAACTGCACCTTCGGCATGTTCTCGAACTACCCGGAGAACGTGGATGATGCGCTCCGCCAGCGGGCTGGGTCCCGGTTCCTGGTCGATGGGCCGCAGAGCCGCGCGGACTATATCGACATCCTGCATCTGCTGATGGGCAAGAACCACGACATCCCGTTGGGCGAGCATGATCTCTATGCGGCTCAGGCGATCAAGAAGGCGGTCGCCGCCTCCTACGAGGCCCATTCCCGGCCCCACGAAGCGGGACTGATCGCCGTCTTCGAGCGGGTGGCCGACAAGATCGGCGAACTCGACGACATCGCCAAGCTCGGTACTTACCTGAAGGCAATCCAGGACGCCGACAGCCGCTTCACCGGCCGCTCGATCAAGAACATTACCGACGCGGTGAAGGTCCGGGCGATGGATTTCGAACTGCCGGACGAGTGGATGGAGAACCCGGACCTGTTCCTGAGGAAGGACTACGAGACCAAGAAGAACATGATCGCCGACCTGGCCCAGCCGATCACGGTCGAAATGCTGATCCAGGAGATCAACCGCTACGCCGACAGCGAATTCCGCTACGGCGCCAAGTCGGACGAGGCGGCGGTCAGCGCTCAGGTTCGCGACATGCGCCGCTATGCCGAGGCCAAGCGCCGGTTCGCCGAGAATCCTAGTCTGGCAGACCCGGACCTGGAGATCTGAGATGCTGCGGCTGATCGAAAAGGGGTTGATGTTCGGGAACCTGGTCAAGGTTTCCACGCCCGCCCTGGTCGATCGCTACAACGCCGCGCTGGCGAAGATCACCGGCCAGCGCACTGGGCTATCGGATTTTCATGTCGATCTCTCCGGCTACTCGCCCGAGATCGGGCAGGAGCTTGGCGATGACCTCTACCTCAACCCCAATGGCTGCAACCGCATGTTCATCCTGCTGGTGCCCGAGCAGTATCAGGCGCCGCTTCTGGGCGTGCACTTCTCCGCCTCCCGCTCGATCCTCCAGCAGTTCTATCAGCAGAACGCCAAGCAGCTCTTCGCGCTGACCGCCCGCGATGCGGTTTGCGGCGAGCTGATGAACTCGGTCTACCGGCTCGACCAGCCGGCGGATGTGCTGTCGATCCGCACGGTCACCGTCGAGGCGGACACGGTCAGCGGCCATATCGGGGAATCGCGCAAGCTCAACGGCCTGATCGAGCGCTTCACCAATGAAGACGACGGTTGGTGGAGCGACTTGCTGGTCGCCGAGATGATTCAGTCGGCGTCGACCGTTGGCGATATCGGAAAGAACCCGGTCGAGCTCAGCCACAGCTCCTACCGCCAGGGCAACTTCCAGACCACCCATTTCGGCGGCCTCTATGTGTTCCACGAGCTGAAATCTCCCGCGGTCATCCGGGTGGAGCCGCAGGCCGCGCCGGGCCAGATGCCGATCGCCTCGGTGATCGATCTGGCCGACCGCAAGGGGGTCAGCGATTTCCTCAAGAAGAACCGCCTGGTCGAGACGGTCTTCGACGCCAAGGGCCTCGACGCCCCGGCACTACTGCGCCAGCGGATCGATTTCATGCTGGTCGATCATCTGGCCCGCGACGGCGCGGATGTCGCCGCGCTCAGCCGGGCCGAACTCCGCCGCGCCATGCGCCGGCATCTTGGCGACCTGCCGCCCGAGGGCCAGGCGCTGGCTAAGCTGGTGCGCTGGGCTGAACAAGGGGGCAAGCGGCCCCGCCTCGACCACCGCAACCCGGCCTATTTCTACACGCTGCGGGCCCGGGCGCACGCGGACCGCGACCTGGTCAACATGTTGCTGGCCGAGCTGACGCCGAAGGACGTGCGCCAGCTTTTCATCTGCCACAAGGAGGCGTTCTACGCGGCCTATTCCACATGGTCGGATGCCAAGCGCACCTATGTGGTGGACTTCCTGGCCTCCGAGTTTCTGCGCGACAAGCAGGGCACATGGGAGGCACTCTATGGCCCGGACGAACCCATGGTGGACGAGCCCGAGGCGGAGAAACCGAAGCGCCGCGAGGAAGAGCGGCGGACCCGGAGGTCTCACCGCCGCCAGGACGATCGCCGGGATGACGATGACGACGACGACGATGACGACGAACGCGGCCAGCGGCGCGGCCCCTGGGGCATTCCGATCCGCAAGCGCCGCGGCCGCGGCCCATGGGGGAGGCACGAGTGATGTTTATCTGGGTCTTCCGCCTGATGGTGCTGTTCGCGATCCTGACCCTGATCTACGTGGTCCTGTCGCAATACAGCCGCTGGAACCACCGCAAGACGCTCGAGGCGGACTACGACGCTACCGATCATGTCGATGAAAACCGTGAGGAGTTTGTCGCCGAGGGCATGTCGCGCTACGAACACTCGCTGTCCAAGCGTCTGCTGCTGGGTGTTTTTGTTCTGCCAATCGCAATCGTCGCCGTGCTGCTGCTGATTGCCTACTACATGTGAGGGCCAAGCGATGCGGAAGATAAAATGGGGTCTGATCAGCGTGATCGTCATCACGGTCGTCGCCTTCTTCCACTACTCGCTGCCCTCGCGTGATATCGTGCGGGTCGTCAACACGGACGTGAAGCGCATGGATGTGGGCACGCGCGGTTGGTGGTGGGCAGAGCCGGATGCCGGCACCGAGGCTCAGCGCACCCGGGACGTGCGGTTCATCAACTCGGTCTGGCCGAACGGCAAGCCGCGCGTTTACCGCAACGAAGACACGAGCTGGGGGTTCCCGCCCTATCTGAAGTTCGATTCCTCGAATTTGACCGCACAGTCCCAGGATTGGGCCTCGACCGAGCAGAACCCGGTTTGGGTGGTGGTGACGCATTACGGCTGGCGGATCAAACTGCTGTCGATGTTCCCGAACGCGATCAGCGTGAGGAAGGCCGAGGGGCCGGACGAGACCTTGATCCCCTGGTTCAACATCGTTTTCCTAAGCGCGCTCGCCTGGCTGGTCTGGACCATCTACGCGTTCTTCCGGCGCCTTCGCCGGCGTCACGTGGATCCGGTGATCGACGGAATCGAGGACACGGTCACCGGCGCCTACGATACCGCCCAACGCGAGGCGGGCGAGGCGCACGTCCAGGCGATGGGGCTGTGGGGCCGTTTGCGGCGCTGGCTGGATAGCTGGCGCCCGAAGGACAAGCGGCGGTATTGAGCCCCGGGCCGGGCTTGATGCCGAGAATCTGACCACAAGATTGGTGGCACCGCAGATCGCCGGGGCAAGGCTGCGCGCCGCCTAACCGGATGACAGCGCGCGAGCATTCATTGCGTGCGCTAGCACGACCCGCCATCATTGCCGATCACTCGTGGTACGGCGTGCCGAACACCGGCGGCCCTCATGTTCGGAGAAGACATGGCAGGTGGGACAGCGCCGACCGAGCGGCGGACCGAGGTCGCGCCCGCGATCGCTTGCATGCTTGTCGGCGCGGCTCTTCTCACGCTCAACGACGCGCTGATCAAGGCCCTGGCGGCGAATTATCCCACGGGTGAATTGCTCTTCATTCGCGGCGCTTTCGTTTGGCCGTGGATTCTGATTTTTGCGATGCGAAGCGGCGGAATTGGAAGTCTGCGCATCCACAACATCAGGGGACAGGCATTGAGGGGTGCCTGCGTTATCGCGAGCGCCTTTCTGTTCATCACGGGGCTCAGGCACCTGACGCTCGCCGACGCGATCGCAGTTTCCTTCACCGGGCCGCTGTTCATCACCGCCTTGGCGCCGCTGGTGCTGGGCGAGGAAGTCGGCTGGCGGCGCTGGCTCGCGGTTCTGATCGGCTTCGCGGGGGTGCTGTTCATGCTCAGGCCGGGCGGCGCGGCCCTGCAATGGGCGATCATTTTCCCGCTCGGCGCCGCCGTCTGCGGGGGGTTGCGGGACCTCATCACCCGCCGGATCGCGGGCACCGAGACCACCGTGGCGGTGCTCGCGGTGACCACGACCGTCGTGCTGCTCGCCGGGCTTGCGACGGCGCCGTTTGTCGATTGGGCGCCGCCCCAGCCGGCGGACCTCGTGACGTTTGCTGCCAGCGGCGCGTTGATCGCGCTCGCGCACACCCTGATGATCGAGGCATTCCGGCGCGGCGAGGCGACGATGGTCGCGCCTTTCAAATACTCTTCGCTCCTATGGGCAACGCTGTTCGGTTATCTCGTGTTTGGAGACTTGCCCGACCGATGGACCTTTGCCGGAGCCGCCATCATTGTCCTTGCAGGGCTCTATGTCCTTCACAGAGAGACCCAGCTCAGACGGCGCCGGTCGCCGGTGGGCACCGTCTAAAGCGGCTTGTGCCTTGTCTGAGGCAGTCGCTCGTGACCGTCATCCTCCGCGAAGGCGGAGGACCTCGTCGTGTGGAACCAGATCCCGGCCTGCGCGGGGATGACGGAAAAATTGAGCGGCGCAGAAAAAAAGCAACAGCCTCTATTGCCGCTCGAAGGAGCGCCCGTCCTCACCCTAAGAACCAGGGTCCACTACTGGCACCGCCTCCAGATATTCGTAGATCGCCCCCGCCATCCGCTCGCGCTCGGCTTCCGCGCGCAGGGGTGCCAGCGGCGGCATCGTCGTGCCGGGCTTGAGCCGCGAGGGCGCCAGCAGCCAGGCCAGAAAGTCCGCACGGTTCCGCGCCTTCGCCAAGGCCGCCAGGTTGTCTTCGAATTTCTCGCCGCCGTATCCGTTCACCTTGTGGCAGCTCAGGCAATTGGTCTTGACCAGGTCGATCGCCGCGCCATGATCGCCGTCCAGCCCATCGGGCCGCAGTGCCGCGTCCGAGCCGTCGAAAAGCGAGATCTCCACCACCTGGTAGGGCCAATGCGAGGCGCCCTCCGCAAAAAGTTCAGCGCGGGTGATGTTGTCCCAGACCAGGTAATAGGGCCCCAATGGCACGCCCAGCTGGTTTTGGCCCAGATTATCGACCGTGAAGACGGTCCCGTCGCGCCGGGCGAAAACCAGCCAGGCATGGCCCGGCCCAAACCGAGCCGTGTCGATCCGGCTGACATATCCGTCGAGCGCCCGGAACTCGACCGCGCCCGCCCGGCCGCGCCAATCGGTGCCCAGGATCTTGGACAGCACCTCGCCCGCCGGGTAGCCCAGATACTCGATCGCCACTTTCCTGCCGCCCACGCTCAGATGCGGCTCGTGGACCCGGATGACCTGGGGCGCGGTACCCATGCGTGCTGTCAACGCATCCGGCGAGGGCATCTCGGCGGCGTGTGTGGGAAGGGTGAGGAAGAGCACTACAATGCCCGCAATGAGAATGCTCATCATCGCTATTGAACCTATCTGAATGAACGAAGCTCCAACGGACGGAGGGCAGCGACCGACCGCGGGCGGAAGCGAAGCGCCCGCCTGTGGGGGCGGTCGGGCGCTGCCCGGCGGTACCCGCCGGGCGGGAAGGCGGCCACGGGTGTTCCGGCTCATCGGTTGGGGCTCTAGCTTGCACCATAATCCCGAACTGATCTCAACAACCCCGCCGTCGATCCGTCCAGGCCCTCCATGACATCGCTCTCGATCCTTTCGAGGACATCCCGCGCCAGCACCTTGCCCAGCTCCACCCCCCATTGGTCGAACGGATTGATCCCCCAGATCGTCCCCTGGACAAAGACCTTGTGCTCCATCAGGGCCAGCACCGCGCCCAAGGTCGCGGGGTCCATCCGGCGGGCCAGCAGCATGGTCGAGGGCCGGTCACCCGGGCAGACCCGGTGGGCCTCGGTCCCCTCCGGTGTCCCGAAGGCCAGCGCCGCGGCCTGGGCCAGGGCATTGGCCGTCAGCCGCGCGTGATGGCCCGGCAGCCCGTCCACCGGCTCGGCGGCCAGGATGAAGTCGACCGGGATCACGTCGGTCCCCTGGTGCAGCAACTGGAAGAAGGAATGCTGCGCGTCCGAGCCGGGCTCGCCCCAGACCACAGGTGCGGTGGCGCGCGCCAACAGCTCGCCGTCCAGCCCAACCCGCTTGCCGTTCGACTCCATCTCCAATTGCTGCAGCCAGGCCGAAAGCCGGCTCAGCCGCGCGTCATAGGGGATCAGCGCATAGCTGCCGCAGCCCATCCCGTTGCGCCGCCAAATGCCGATCAGCGCCATCAGCACCGGCAAGTTCCGCTGCAGCGGCGCCTCGCGGAAATGCAGGTCCATGGCCCTGGCACCGTCCAGGAACGCGCGGAACGCCCCGGCCCCAACCGCGATCGCCAGCGGCAGACCCACCGCCGACCAGACCGAATAGCGCCCGCCGATCCAATCCCACATGGCAAAGCACCGCTCGGGCGGGATGCCGAACTCCGCCGCCTTGTCGGTCGCGGCGGTCACCGCCGCCATCCGCCCCCCGGCGCTGGCGCCCAGCCAGTCGCGCGCCGCGCGGGCATTCGCCATGGTCTCCTCGGTGGTGAAGGTCTTCGACGTCGCGATCACCAGCGTTCTCGCCGGATCGCAGCGCTTGAGCACGTCGCCAAGATGCGCCCCGTCGACATTCGAGACGAAGTGCACCCGCGGCCCGTCATGCCAGGGGGCCAGCGCCTTGGTCGCCATCTCGGGTCCCAGCGACGAGCCGCCGATGCCGATGGCGATCACGTCGGCCACCCCCGACCGGCGCACCTCCTCGGCATAGCTCAGGAACCGGTCGCGCTCGGCCGCCGCGGTCTCAGTCTCGGCCGCGGCCTCTGACCCGGCGCCGCCCCGCAGCGCCATGTGCAGCACCGCGCGCCCCTCGGTCGTGTTGATCGCCTCGCCCGCGCACATCGCGTCGCGCCGCGCCTCGACACGCGCGGCCCGGGCCAGCGCGATCAGCGCCTCCAGCGCCGCCCGGTCGATCTTTTCTTTCGAGAAGTCCATCATCAGCCCGGCACCCTCCGCCGAGAACCGATCGAACCGGTCCGGGTCAGCCTCGAAAAGCGTGCTGAGCGTCGTCGCGTCCAGCCGGGCCGCCTCCGCCTTCAGCGCCGCCCAGGCCATCTCCACCGCGCCGCTCATCGCGTGCTCCCCACTAGTTAGGTGCTCAGGGTGCGGCGCACCGCATCCTGCCAGCCGGCATATTTCGTGGCGCGTGTCTGGTCAGCCATCGCCGGCTCGAACCGGCGCTCCAGCGCCCAACCCTTGGCGAACTCGTCGGGCCCGGGACAGACCCCGGCCTTCATCCCTGCCAGCCAGGCCGCCCCCAGCGCCGTCGTCTCCAGGATCTCAGGCCGGTCCACGGGCGCGCCCAGGATGTCGGCCAGGAACTGCATGGTCCAATCGCTGGTGGTCATGCCGCCATCGACGCGCAGCACCGTGTCGCCGCGCGCATCCATCATGGCACCCATATCGCCTTTCATCGCCTCCAGCAGATCGCGGGTCTGATAGCCCACACTCTCCAGCGCCGCGCGTGCCAGCTCGGCCGGGCCGGTGCCGCGGGTCAGCCCGTGGATCGCGCCCCGGCACTCCGCATCCCAATAGGGCGCGCCGAGGCCCACGAAGGCTGGCACCAGATAGACCGATTGAGCGTCATTCGCCCGCTCGGCCAGCTCTTGCGTCTCGGCCGCCGAGCCGATGATTCCCAGCCCATCGCGCAGCCATTGCACCACCGCGCCGGCGATGAAGATCGAGCCCTCCAGCGCATAAGTCGGCGTGCCGTCGAGCTGATAGGCGATGGTCGTCAGCAGCCGGTTTGTGGACGTTACCGGCGCGCGCCCCGTATTCAAAAGCGCAAAACATCCAGTGCCGTAGGTTGATTTCATCATACCGGGCTTGAAGCAGGCCTGACCCACTGTCGCCGCCTGCTGGTCGCCCGCCACGCCCAGGATCGGAATGGCGCCGCCGAAAAGCCCGGCCTCGGCCACCCCGAATTCCACCGCGCAGTCTCGCACCTCCGGCAGCATGGCGACCGGCACGCCGATCAAGTCGCAGAGCTCGGCATCCCAGGCCCCCTGACGGATATTGTAGAGCATGGTGCGAGAGGCGTTGGTGGCATCCGTCGCGTGCACGGCATTTGCATTCGGGCCACCGGTCAGCCGCCAGATCAGGTAGCAATCGACGGTCCCAAACAGAAGCTCGCCCCGTTCGGCCCGGGCCCGCGCGCCCTCCACATGGTCCAGGATCCAGGCCGCCTTGGTGCCGGAGAAATAGGGGTCCAGCAGCAGCCCCGTCCGCTCGGTCACCATCGCCTCGTGGCCTGCCTCGCGCAGCTCGGCGCAGCGCGCTGCCGTGCGCCGGTCCTGCCAGACGATGGCACGGTGCACCGGCTCGCCGGTCGCCTTGTCCCAGACCAGGGTCGTCTCGCGCTGATTGGTGATGCCGATCGCGGCGATCTGGCCGGCCTCGGCGCCCGCCTTCTCGATCGCGGCGCGGCAGGTGGCGACAGTCGTCTCCCACAGATCCTGTGGCTCATGCTCGACCCAGCCGGAATCCGGGAAGTGCTGCTCGAATTCCTGCTGCCCGATCCCTGCGATCTTCAGGTCCTGGTCGAACAGGATCGCCCGGCTCGAGGTCGTGCCCTGATCGATGGCGAGGATATAGCTGCTCATACTGACCCCACTGGCCGCCCCCACTGGTAATTGTGGCCCATAGGTAACCCAGAATGCGGCCCGCATCCACATGGCATCCACACGGCTATTCCGGCCCGCGCCGATCGGCTATTCTGGCGGTCGAGCGAGAGGGATGCCCATGACCATCAAGACCATTCCGACCCGGCCCATCGAGGGCCAGAAACCGGGCACGTCCGGCCTGCGCAAGAAGACCCGCGACTTCATGGTGCGGGGCTATCTGGAGAATTTCGTCCAGGCGATCCTGGATGCCGCCGACCTGACCGGCAAGACCCTGGTGCTGGGCGGCGACGGGCGGTTCTTCAACGCGGAAGCCGCGCAGACGATCCTGAAGATGGCCGCCGCCAATGGCGTTGCGCGGGTGATCGTGGGGCAGGGCGGCATCCTGTCGACGCCGGCGGCCTCGGCGGTGATCCGCGCGCGCCAGGCGGCGGGCGGGATCGTGCTTTCGGCCAGCCACAACCCGGGCGGGCCCGAGGGCGATTTCGGCGTCAAATACAACACCGCCAATGGCGGCCCGGCACCGGAAGCCGTGACCGGCGCAATCTACCAGGCGAGCCTGCATATCGCCGAGATCCGCAAGCTCGAGGCCCCGGACGCCGATCTTTCCCGCCTCGGCGCCCAGGCGCTGGGGCCGATGACGGTCGAGGTGATCGACCCGACCGCCGATTGGGTCGCACTGATGGAGCGGCTGTTCGATTTCGATGCCATCCGCGCGCTTTTCGCCGGCGGCTTCACCATGCGCTTCGACGCCATGCACGCGGTGACGGGGCCTTATGCCAAGGCGATCTTCGAGGACCGGTTGGGCGCGCCGCCGGGCACCGTGATCAATGCCGAGCCCCAGCCCGATTTCGGCGGCCACCATCCGGACCCGAACCCGGCCCATTGCGCAGACCTGATGGCGCTGATGATGGGCGAAAATGCGCCGGATTTCGCGGCGGCCGCGGATGGTGACGGCGACCGCAACATGATCCTTGGCCGCGGCATCTATGTCAGTCCTTCCGACAGTCTTGCGGTCATCGCGGCCAACGCCCATCTCGCGCCCGGGTATTCCGAGGGGATTGCAGGCATCGCGCGGTCCATGCCCACCAGCCGCGCCGCCGACCGGATGGCGGCCGGCTTGGGCATCCCCGCCTTCGAGACGCCCACGGGCTGGAAGTTCTTCGGCAACCTGCTCGATGCCGGCATGGCGACGATCTGCGGCGAGGAAAGCTTCGGCACCGGCTCGAACCATGTGCGCGAGAAGGACGGGCTTTGGGCCGTGCTGATGTGGCTGAACGTGCTGGCGGCGCGAGGCGAGAGCGTGGCCGGGATCCTGCGCGCCCACTGGGCGAAGCACGGCCGTGATTACTACTCGCGCCACGACTACGAAGGCATTGCGACGGAGGCCGCCGAGGCCCTGATGACCGCGCTCCGAGGCCGCCTGACCGGCCTGCCCGGGGTGGAGGCCGCCGGCCTGACCATCACCGCCGCCGACGACTTCGCCTACCAGGACCCGGTCGACGGCAGCGTGGCCGAGCTGCAGGGCATCCGGCTCATGTTCGGCGAGGAAGCCCGCGCCGTGCTGCGCCTTTCGGGCACCGGCACCGAGGGCGCGACGCTGCGCGTCTACCTGGAACGCTTCGAGCCCGACCCAGGCGCCCACGCCCTGGACCCGCAAGCGGCCCTGAGCGACGTCATCGCCGCCACCCGCGAGATCGCGGGGATCGAGCGGCATACGGGCCGCGCGGGGCCGGATGTGATTACCTGAGCGGAGTCGACGCTCCCATGCAACGGAACAAACGGAATAATTTTGATAGTTGATCCAAGTGATCCTGGTTCGATCTGGGAGTGGTCGAAAACACGTATAGCGGCCGAACGAGCAATAGTTGCTGGTCGCGCATCGCTTCGCGTGCTTCCAATTCTTGCATTCCGACAGGACGAAATAGAGAAAATTGCCGACGATGGATCTATGCTTTCGATCTTTCGAGCGGTTCAGATGACCTTCACATTCGCAAGAACGCATCGAGAGGATTTCAGAGCATTTGATTTGATCAGGGCGGATCAGCTACCGGAGATCATCGTTGGGGCTCTTGCAACCGCTCGCTCGCTAGAACCTTCGGCGGCCGCTTCCACAATCCACTCGGTAATAAATTTGTTTGGTCTGGCTCAAGAGCTCTTCAACGAGCACACAGATTTACCCGACCATGCGCAAGGGGCCATCGGCGACGCGGCAACCGCGGCGAAGATTGTGGATGAGCAGCGTCGAACGGGGATTTACTCAAAGCTGAACTCTTTGATTCAAGCCGACGTAGACCTGATTGAGAACGGATTTTCCGCCAGTGAACTTGCCGAACGACCGTTATGGGAAGGCGCTGTGCCAGAGAGTATCAATCGGCTTTGGTTGTCGCTGTGTGCGATGCTCAATTCGAGGGACGAAGGTTGGGAGGTCTGGATAGACTGGTACAATGATCGCGTCATTGGCCGCCCTTTCAAAACCGGCGTCGAGGAGAACTGGGCAAACCTTGATCCCGACCTCTGGGACCAGGGAGCGAAGGCGGTCAATGTGGCGATTGCGGAAGTGATCAGAGACCGACGCGCCTGGGAAGCCGGGACTTCATCTCTCGTCGAGCCTCCACCCGGCGCTGTTCAATCTGGTGGTGAGCCGTCCATCGAGAGTGAGGAGCAGTTTCGAGTCAAACTCCGGGCCGTCCTTTCATCTGTCGAACTCCGTGCTGCGCTGACGGATTTCAGGTACGATCCGTCGACTAACCAAATTGAATTGGTTCCATTTGAAAGCGACTTCCATGCCATTCCAGAAGGCCGCTTAGGAGCGGACTACGCTGACAAGCTCGCAGCTTTGGCGGAGAGCTGCTCGAATCTTGCTGAAGACCTAGATGAGGATGCGCCCAACGTGCCCCGCGCGCTGTCCCGGGATCTTCAACGCTATGCTAGGCAGGCCTCGGGAGGACCGAACCGCGCCAATCCCCGCTTACTAAAAATTTATAGTGCCGCCCTGGTCCGTGCACATCAAGATTCCGAAACGCTTCAGGGACTTGGCCCCTATCTAGGCGGCAAGCTTGGCGACATTGTCCGGGCTGATCGAGGGTTATGGGCCGACTTCCCCGAAGCATTCGGTGATCTGGTTGAGGCAGCAGCGGAGATTGACCTTCCTCCCGCCGCAACGACCGTCGAAGTCGTGCAAACGCTTGACATCGTCGCGACGGAGATCGACGCGGTCGATTGGGGCGACTTGCCGGTTCCGTCTCGCGATCTCCCAGAATTGCTGCACGATCAAGCGGAACGGTTGCGCGAGATTGATGCGCAAATTGACCGAGCGGGAGAAGCGGCAGATAGGGAAAAGCTTCATCGAATGCGCAGGCAGATGGAAGTTTCCGGTTTGGCAACCCTTGCACGATTCAGCGTCGTCCTAGGTTTGGCCACGGCCGTAACACTCGCGCCTGCGGCAGCATCGGCAACAACGGCGATCGGAACCGCCATCTATGGCTTTGTGGAACATCTTTACCCTGAGACTCTTCGACCGCATATCAAACGCGCAATCGATTGGGTTTTCATCCGTCAGCAATCAGCCAACTTAGAAGACTAACCGGACGACAACATTGCCGCACCCCCCGGGGCGTCAGCCCCGGATCGCGCCCGACCCGCCCCCCGATGAGTCGACGGGGCGCGGGCGCGACTGCGCCCACCCTCGGTTCGGGCGCGACCCTCTGATCCTTTGCGGCGAGGTATCGGCATCCCCGTGCCCGTGGCATCGCTCCCCTAAGAGCGCCCCAATCCACCCAGCCGACTGCGATCTCCCACCCCCGCCTTGCCTCGCCCCGCACCCCCGGCTATAGAGCCCGCGACTTACCCCCATTCAGGTGACCCCCCATGCCAAAGATCAACGGCAATGAAATCCGGCCCGGCAATGTGATCGAGCACAATGGCGGCCTCTGGGTCGCGGTGAAGACCCACCACGTCAAGCCCGGCAAGGGCGGCGCCTTCGCTCAGGTCGAGCTGCGCAACTTGCGCAACGGCTCAAAGCTCAACGAGCGGTTCCGCTCGGCCGACAAGGTCGACCGCGTCCGGCTCGAACAGAAGGACCAGCAGTTCCTGTACGAGTCCGACGGTATGCTGGTCTTCATGGATGCCGAGACCTTCGAACAGATCGAGCTTGCCGCCGATATCCTGGGCGAGCGCCGCCCGTTCCTGCAGGACGGCATGACCGTCACCATAGAATACTATGACTCCGAGGCACTTAGCGTGACCCTGCCCGACAAGGTGACCTGTGCGGTGACCGAGACCGAGCCGGTCGTGCGCGGCCAGACCGCGGCCAATTCGTTCAAGCCGGCGCTGCTCGACAACGGGGTCAAGATCATGGTCCCGCCCTTTGTCGGCCAGGGCGAGGCGGTCGTCGTCTCGACCGAGACCGGCGAATACGTCGAGCGGGCTTAACCGTCTTGGCCAGCGCCTCGCCCAACCTCAACGTGATGATCAAGGCCGCCCGCAAGGCCGGCCGCCGCCTGGTGCGCGACTTCGGCGAGGTCGAGAACCTGCAGGTCAGCGTCAAGGGCCCGGGCGATTTCGTCTCGAATGCCGACCGCAAGGCCGAACGGACGATCCGCGACGAGCTGATGGAGGCCCGGCCCAACTACGGCTGGGTCGGCGAGGAGAGCGATCCGGTCGAGGGCCGCGACCCGACCCGCCGCTGGATCGTCGATCCCCTTGATGGCACGACGAATTTTCTGCACGGCATCCCCCACTGGGCCGTCTCCATCGGCCTGGAACACCGGGGCGAGATGGTGGCGGGCGTGATCCTCGACCCCATCAAGGACGAGATATTCGTCGCCGAGAAAGGCCAGGGTGCCTGGCTGAACGACCGTCGGATAAGGGTTTCCGCACGGCGCGAGATCGGCGAGATGCTGTTCTCGACCGGTATTCCTTGGGGCGCCAGCCCGAACCTGCCGACATCGCTGAAGGAACTCGCGGCGCTGATGCCCCGCAGCGCGGGGGTCCGCCGCTACGGCTCGGCGGCGCTCGATCTGGCCTATGTGGCGGCGGGCCGCTACGACGGGTTCTGGGAGCGGGGCCTCGGCGCCTGGGACATGGCCGCAGGCATCTGCATCCTGCGCGAGGCGGGCGCGCTCTTCGGTTCGCTCAGCGATGGCGACATGCTCGAGACCGGCGAGATCATCGCCGCCAACGGCCATGTCTACGAGAGCTTGCGGAAAGTGCTTCTGGGGTAGCGCGGCTTGTCAATGCCCCGGCCTTGAGCCGGGGCCTCGATGTTCGCCGAAAGCCCACGAGGTCCCGGGTCGAGCCCGGGACATCGGTGCCTCACCCCGAACGGCCCTTCAGTTCCACCTCAACGAACGCCAGCTCACCGCCATCACCATTGATCACGTCGTGCTCGACCCCGGCGGCGCGGAAATAGGACGTGCCCGGCACCATGGTGAACGGCGTCCGGTTCCCCTGGCCATCGACCAGGGTCACCTCGCCGCCGATGACGGGCGTGATCACATAGTCGAAGTCATGCCGGTGCCAGCCGGTCGCGGCCCCGGGGGCGAAGCGCCATTCGGTGACGCGAACATGGTCATTCTCTACATGGATGGTGGGTATGGCTTTTGTCATGGTGGCCTCTGTATTAGGTCCACCTCCCTCGCACCCGCCTCCCCGCCCAACCACCAATTGTCCACCAATGCGTATGATTGGTGGTTGGGCGGGGAGGCGGGTGCGAGGGAGGTGGGCGGAAGAACCTCCTACATACTCAACGCCAGTTTCGGCGACAGTACATCCATCGTCAGCGCCTGGCCCACGGGAAAGTTGGTCAGCTTGCCCATATGGGTGTTGAGCCCCGCCAGCAGATGCGGGTTGTCCTTGCAGGCCTCGCGCCAGCCCTTGTTCGCCAGCTGCAGCAGGAAGGGCAGCGTCGCGTTGCCCAGCGCGATGGTCGAGGAGCGCGCCACCGCGCCCGGCATGTTCGCCACGCAGTAATGCACGATCCCATCGACAATATAGATCGGATCGTCATGGGTGGTCGCCTTCGACGTCTCGAAGCAGCCGCCCTGGTCGATCGCTACATCGACGATCGCGGCCCCGGGTTTCATGTCCGATAGCTGCGCCTTGGTCACCAGCTTCGGCGCCGCCGCGCCGGGGATCAGCACCGCGCCGATCACCAGGTCCGCGGTTGCCACCAGTTCCTCGGTCGCGGCGCGCGAGGCATAGCGCGTCGTGAGGACCCCGTTATAGCAATCGTCCAGATACCGCATCCGGTCGAGCGAGAGGTCCAGCACCGTCACCTGCGCGCCCATGCCGGCGGCGACCCGCGCCGCGTAGGTGCCGACGACCCCGCTGCCGATCACCACCACGTCCGCCGGACCGACCCCCGGCACGCCGCCCATTAGAACGCCCCGCCCGCCATTGGCCTTTTGCAGCGCCCAGGCACCCACCTGCGGCGACAGCCGCCCCGCGACCTCGGACATCGGCGCCAGCAGCGGCAGCCCGCCCCGGTCGTCGGTCACGGTCTCGTAGGCGATCGCGGTGACGCCTGATTCCAGCAGGTCGTTGGTCTGCTCCGGGTCCGGCGCCAGATGCAGATAGGTGAACAGGACCTGGCCCTCGCGCAGCTGCTTGCGTTCGCCGGCCTGGGGCTCCTTGACCTTCACCACCATCTCGGCCTCGGCGAAGATCTGGCCGGGTCCGTCGGAAAGCCGCGCGCCCGCCGCCTCGTAATCCGCATCCGGAAAACCCGCGCCCACGCCCGCGCCGGCCTCGATCAGCACGTCATGGCCGTGGGCCACTGCCTCGCGCGCGGCCGCCGGGGTCATGCCGACCCGGTACTCCTGGTTCTTGATTTCCTTGGGACAGCCGATCAGCATGTCTTCACCCTTCCTCAATCGACGCGGTTTTATTAAAACTAACGCCGTGCGGCCGCCTGCGTTAGGTCCAAATTGTCGCCTCCCGCAGTGCTGTCAGATGGCGGTTCGTGACCCGTGTTTGAATCTCGCGGGCCGCAAAATGTGGTAGTTGCGTCTGGTAAATGCAGCAAATCTGCGTAAGCTGTCGCGAAAATTCTTACGAGGCAGGCGATGACCGCAAAGGACGGCTACAAGGTCCAGTTTTCTCAACCGACCCGCCAAATCCTATTCATGCTGATCGTCCTTGTCCTGGTCGCCATTGGCGGCTCGGTCTTGGGCGGCCAGATCCGGTCGGTTTTCTATGCGAATGTCTATCTGAACGGGGTGATCGCCGCTGTCTTCCTGTTCGGCGTCTTCGCCACTTTCTGGCAGGTGGCGCAGATCATCATCGCCACGCGCTGGCTCAAAAACCTCGAGGCCGGGCGCAAGGGTCACGAATTCACCAAGCCGCCGCGCATCCTGGCCGCCATGGCGCCGATGATGCGCGAGGGCCGGATGCAGCAGCGCATGGCGACCTCCAGCACGCGCTCGATCCTGGACAGTATCGCGACCCGGCTGGACGAGATGCGCGACATCACGCGCTACATCACCAGCCTGCTGATCTTCCTGGGCCTGCTCGGCACCTTCTGGGGGCTCTCGATCACGGTCCCCGCCGTCGTCGACACGATCCGCAGCCTGGCCCCGCAGGAGGGTCAGGAAAGCACCGATGTGTTCGAGCGGCTGATGAGCGGGCTCGAGGACCAGCTGGGCGGCATGGGCACCGCCTTCGCCTCGTCGCTCTTGGGTTTGGCGGGCTCGCTGGTGGTCGGGCTGTTGGAGCTTTTTGCCGGCCACGGCCAGAACCGGTTCTACCGCGAGCTCGAGGAATGGCTGTCGTCGTTCACCCGGCTCGGCCTGATCTCGGAGGGCGAGGGGCCCGAGGGCGGGCTGATCGCGCTTCTCGAGCGGATCGACGAAGGCCTCGAGATGACCACCGGCTTCGCCAAGAAGGCCGAGGAGGCGCGGATCGACTCGGAACGGCGCCTCGGCCGCGCGGCGGATGTGGTCGGTGAGATGGCCAACCAGATGGAGAAGGAGCGCGCGCTGATGGGCGAGCTTCTGAACGAAATGCGCGAGGCACGCGAGCTGCAAGCGGGACGTGACCACGCGACGCTGACCGTGCTGAAACGGATTGAAGGCGCGAACGAGTTGATCGCCAATGCGCAGACGGGGATGATCCACGCGCTCGAACGCTCGGGCTTTGCGTCCAAGGGCGCGGGCGACGGCAATGGCAGCGCCGAGTTGCAGGCGCTGGGCGGTCAACTGCGCGAGATTGCCCATGACGTGGCGACCGGAAGGCGCGAATCCACTGCCGCGCTCCGGGCCGAGATCAGGGCGCTGATCAATCTGATCGACACCCGCACCAAACCGCCAGGGGCGCGCTGATGGCGCTGGCACGCCGAGCCGGAGGCCGCATCCAGCAGAACACCTGGCCGGGGTTCGTCGATGCGATGACGGCGCTGCTGCTGATCCTGATGTTCGTGATGTCGATCTTCATGATCATCCAGTTCACCATGCACCAGAAGCTGACCGGCCAGACCAAGGAACTGGACCAGCTCAACCTGCAGCTCGCCGACCTGGCCAATGTTCTGTCGCTCGAGCGCGACCGTTCGGCGGCACTCGAGGAAGAGGTCGGGTCATTGCAGGCCAACGTCACCGGTCAGCGGAGCGAAATCGACCGTCTGGGGGCGGCGCTGGCCGCGATGACACAGCGCGCCGAGACCGGCGACGCCGAGGTAACGCGGCTGAACGCGGCGATGGCGGTGCTTGCCAGTGCCCGCGACGCGGCCGAGGCGCGCAATGTCGAGCTCGAGTCCCAGCTGGACGAGACCGTGACCGAGGGCGAGGTGCTCGCCGCCGCCTTGGCCAGCGCGCGCAGCGAGATGGATGCGGCAGCCGAGGAAGCGCGCCTGGCGGCTGCCCGGCGCGAGGCGCTCGAGGCCCTGGTCGCCGATCTTCAGGCGCGCGAAGCCGAGAACGCGGATGCCGCCGCCCGTGCCGCCGCCGCGGAATCACGCCTGAGCGAGGAGGAAAAGGCCCGCTTGGCCGAGGCCGCCGCGGCCGAGGCTCTGCGCAAGCGGCTCGAGAACAGCGCCGAGGAACTCGACGCCATGACGCTCGCCTTGGAGCAGGCGCGCAACGATGCTGAGGACACCCTGACGCTGCTCGCCGCCGCCGAATCTGCCAAGCGCGCGTTGGAAGAACAGGCGGGCGAGAACACCTCCGCGTTCGACCGCGAAGAGGCGCTACGGCTGCTGGCCGAGCAGGAGCTTTCGAAGGCGACCGCCCAGACGCTGGCCGAGCAGCGCCGGGTCGCGCTGTTGAATGCGCAAATCCGGGCGCTCCGCGAACAGTTGGGTGGCTTGCAGGCCCTGCTGGACGATGCGGATGCACGCGATGCCGAGGCCGAGGTCCAGATCGCGCGCCTGGGCGAGCGCCTGAACGCAGCGCTGGCCCAGAAGGTGGGCGAGCTGGCCCGCTTCCGATCGGTCTTCTTCGAGAAGATGGAACAGGTGCTGGGCGGGCGCGAGGACATCAAGCGGGTCGGCGACCGGTTCGTGTTCCAGTCCGAGGTTCTGTTCGGCGCCGGCTCGGCGACGCTTGGCGGCGCCGGACAATCGGAGATCTCGAAGCTCGGCACCGTCTTGCGGGAGGTCGCGGATGAGATGCCGGAGGATCTCAACTGGATCCTGCGGGTCGATGGTCATACCGATAAGATCCCGGTGGGAGGCCGGGGGCGCTATCGCGACAACTGGGAGCTCTCCCAGGGCCGCGCGCTTTCGGTCGTGCGCTATCTGATCGAGCACGAGAACGTGCCTCCCGATCGGCTGGTGGCCGCCGGTTTCGGCGAGTTTCAGCCAATCGACGAGGGCGACGAGCCCGAGGCGCTGGCGCGCAACCGGCGTATCGAGTTCAAATTCACTGAACGGTGATCTGGGCGCCGTGATCTGGGCGCGGCCGCGCGCGGTCAAAGCGAGCGCTGGAACCGCTCCATCTCCTTGCGCGACAACCCGAAGACGCCGTCCTCGATCATCACAAGCTGCCCGTCGCGCACCGCCTTGCCGAAGCCCTTGATGCGCGTCTGCAGCGAGTTCTCGTGCTTGCCCGGGATGGTCTCGAAAACCGAAATCACCTCCTTGCGCGAAAACGTCGTCTGGCCCTTGATCAGCACCATCCAGGCAGCCGCGCTGGCCATCAGGTCCGGAATCGATGTGGCCTTCGCATTCTCCGCCAGCCCGGCCGCGGTGAAGCCGCCCTCATCTTCGTCTTCCGCGTTCTCGTCAGCCTGGCTGGGATAAAGATGAAGGGTTAGATCCCCGTCCTCGCCATCCCCATCCTCGCCATCCTTGGGCCCGTCATCCTCGCCACGGGCATCCGGCAGGGCCGTGAAAAAGCTCGCTGCGTTCTCGTCGTCCGCGCCGCCACCTTCGGCCGCGGACGGTCCGGACGCTCCCGAGGCGCCTCCCCCGTCCGCATCCGACGTTGGATCGACGAAGATGCTGCCGTCGCTGGGGCCGGCCTCCTCGGCAAAGATATCGCCGGCACTGGGTCCGCCAGATGGCCCGCTACCGGCGCTCGCCCCGCCAAAGCCCAAGCGGTCGGCGACCAGATCGCGATCCAGCGCGTCGGTGTCTTCGGCCGTGCCGGCGACCAGATCGACGAAGTCGTCTTCGTCCTCCGCGTCATCGCTCGGCCCGGAGGGTGCGAAGATATTCACGTATTCCTGGTCGGTCGCTTCTTCGTCCGCGGCGAAGGGGTCGGCGTTGATGGCGCCGGCCTCGGCCGGCGCGCCACCACCGTGATGGATGACGACCAGGCCGGGCACGATCTCGACCTCAGACTCGTCCAGCTCGCTCCGGCGGCTGATCTCGCCGACCAGTTGTTCGATCGTGTCGGGCTCGAAATTGAAACCGGCGCTGGCAAGCTCGGGCGACTCCTCCAGCAGGTGCTGCATGGCGCGCAGGATCTGCTGCACGGGCTCGACCGGATCGTCGAACCCCTGCACCGAGCAGGCGAACGATCCGATTTGCAGATCCAACCGCTTGGCCCCGCCGGACATTGGACAACCTCTCCCGAAACACCATAATAACAAAAAGTTGCATAAAAAATCGCAGGTTTGACTTTCACCGTCAAGCGCGCTTGACGCGCTGACGGTGCCTCCGCAAAAGAGTTCTCATGGATCGGTTGCCAATTGGTTTCGACACTCCCGTCACGGTTGTTGGTGGCGGGGCGCTCGACGAGACAATGATCTCCGAGGCCCGCCGGTTGGCGCCGACTTTGATCGCCGCCGACGGCGGAGCCGACCGGCTTGCCAACCTGCGGCTGATGCCCGAGGCGGTGATCGGCGACATGGATTCGATCGCCGATCCGGAGCATTGGCGCGCCGGGCCGGCGCGCTTCATCCACCTGGCCGAGCAGGACAGCACCGATTTCGAGAAATGCCTCTATGCGACCGAGGCGCCGCTTTACCTGGCGGCCGGCTTTACCGGGGGCCGGGTCGATCACAGCCTGGCAGCGATGCATGTGCTGTTGAAATACCCGGACAAGCGGGTGGTCATGATCGGTGCCGAGGAAGTCATGGCGCTGGTCCCGGCTGAAATGCCGTTGCGCGTGACGCTTAACCCGGGCTCGAAGGTCTCGATCCACCCGTTGCGCGAGGTTCGGGCCACCCGTTCGCGCGGCCTCGCCTGGCCGATCGATGACCTGGTCTTCGCGCCCGGTGATCGCTCGGGCACCTCGAATGAGGCATCCGAGCCGGTGGTCGAGATGGCGTTCGAAGGGCTTGGCGCCCTGGTGATCTTCGAGCGCGCGGCACTCGCCAGCCTGGCGGGCGCGCTGAGCGAATCTGGGCGGTGACACTGTCGGAATGACGCGCGTGGAGCCGGTCTTGGTCGGGGCCGCTCGCTGATTCACAAACCCACGTGATCGAGGAGCCCAACGTGGCGGCTCAGCAGATCATGCTCAATCGCCGCTTCGTGGAGATGGCGTTCCAACCGGAAACGCGATTGTAGGGCGGGATTTCATCCCGCCGCTCTGCGAGTGGGCGGCCCGTTGCACACGAAAATGCAGGAGCGCGCGCCAACCGTGAATAATCGGTAGATCACTCAAGAAACATAATTAAAATCAGTATCTTAATCAGATTCTCACATGTGAGAGCCCCGCCGTCTCACGCCTTCCGGGCCTCGCGCGCCGCCGCCCCGAAGGCGGCGAAGAGCGCCCGGTTTACCGGATCCTCCATCGCGTCATATTCCGCATGCCACTGAACGCCGAGGGCGAAGCTCCGCGCCGCCTCGATCGAGATCGCCTCGACGGTTTCGTCCTCCGCATGGCCCTCGATGACGACCCGATCGCCCGGCTCCCAGACCGCCTGGCCGTGGAGCGAGTTGGTCACCGCCGCAGTGGTGCCGAAGAGGTGGTGGAAGACGCCGCCCTCGCGGAAGCTCACCTGGTGGCGCTTCTTGAAGATCACCTCCGGATCCTTCTCGCCCTTTGGCATCCGGTGGTTCATCCGGCCCGGCAGGTCGCGCACTTCCGGGTGCAGCGTGCCGCCGAAGGCCACGTTCATCTCCTGGATGCCGCGGCAGATGCCGAAGACCGGCTTGCCCGCCTCGACCATCGCCCGCGTCAGGGGCAGGACCAGGTTGTCGCGGCCGAGGTCGAAGGGCGCGTGGGCTTCGGTTTCGTCATGGCCGTAGAAGCTGGGATGGACGTTTGGACGCGCGCCAGTCAGGACCAGGCCGTCGAGCAAGTCCAGAAGCTCGCCGGTCGAAGCCGTCGCCGGCAGGCCCGGCAGGATCAGCGGCAGCCCGCCTGCCACCTCGGCCACCGCCTCGGGCGTGCGGTTGCCGCAGATCTGGGCGTCGAACGTCTCTTCGATCCGGTGCAGAAAGGCGGTGACGCCGATGAGGGGGCGGCGTTCCATCACGGGCACTCCAATGCCTTCTCGATGGTCTCGGGCTCGGCATCCTCGGCCAGAACAGCGCCCTCGATCACGTCGCCATAGAGCCAGGCCAGCCGCGTCTGCCGCCAGCCCGCATCGGGCAGCACCAGTTCCGGCCCCCGCCCGCAATCGCGCACGCCGCCGGTGATGAAATTCTGTCCAATCCGGTGGTTCGAATACCCGGGTTCGGATGCCAGCTCGCGCGCGATGCCGCCTTTGAAGGACCAGATGCGCAGTATGCCGCCGATATGTGGGGTTTCGACGTAAGCAACGTCTTTGACCCCGTCGCGGTTGAAATCGGCAATCCCGGCCGGCGCCAGCCAGCGGTACGAGCGGCCGATATATGGCGTTGCGGCGATCTTGACGAATTTGCCATCGGCCATGCCGTAGACCGCGAGCGAGGCGCCCGCATCCATCCGGGTCTCGATCACAACGACATCGTTCAGGCCGTCACCGGTCACGTCGGCGATCCGCGGCGTGACGTCCTCGAAGACTGACATCTCGTCCAGATAGGCCATCGATTCGCACGGTCCGGTCAGCGGCGTCTCGGCCCTCAGCGCGCGGGCCTCGATCGCATCCCCCAGGACCCCATGCCCATAGACCTCGGTCGCGTTCGAGAAATACGCCCATGTCACGCCGTCTCCCTCGGCGCGGACCTCCTGGGCGTCGGGTGGACCGCCGGGGTAATCGCAGGCGAGCCCCGGGGCCGCGAGTGCCGCGGCGAGAAGAAACAGAGCGGGGCCAAGCCCCCTCAAATCTGTTTCTCCGGCATCTGCACGACCAAGCCCTCGAGTTCGGGCGTTACCTTGACCTGGCAGGTCAGGCGCGAGCGGATCTCGTCCGGCTCGAAGGCGAAGTCGAGCATGTCCATCTCCATGTCCTCCTTTGCCGGCAGCTTCCCGACCCAGGACGGATCCACATAGACATGGCAGGTGGAACAGGCACAGGCCCCGCCGCAATCGGCGTCGATGCCGGGGATGTTGTTGTTGACCGCACCCTCCATCACGGTCAGACCCACGGCCACATCGACGGTGTGCTCAGTGCCATTGTGCTCGATATAGGTGATGTTGGGCATTCCGCTCGGTCCCCAGGTCAAACATGTGATTCAGCGCGCTTATCTAGCGTGACTCGTCGCCCTCGTCCACAAATCTGGCGGCCACGAATCTGGCGGCCACCGCGGTGCGGCCGGAGGCGAAGGCCGGTTGCGGGCTGTCATAACCGCGCCGGTCGCCCGGCGGATGTTCGAGCCGGTCGACATAGCGCAGCGCCGCGATGGCAGCGACGGTGCCGACAAGAGCTGCGGCGAGCGCCTGAATCGCAACCACGCCGCTGGCCCCGAGCGTGGTCCCGAAGGCGAGGCCGAGCAAGGGGATGGCCGCCGCGTCGCGGCTCCAATTGAACCCGGTCGACCAGAGCGGGCGGCCAAGCGTGTTGAAGCTGGCGTTCGAGACGAAGAGCGCGCCCGAAAACAGATACGCCCCGGCACCGTAAGTGGTGAAGGCGCGGACCACCTCGGCCCCGGCGCTGGTCAGGCCGAAGCCTGCGATGATCCAGTCGGTCGCAAGCCAGAGCGCCGCCCAGGCCACCAGCACGTAGAGACCGGCGAAGACCAGCGCGTCCCGATAGGTGCGGCGGATCCGCGCGTAAAGCTCGGCGCCCAAGTTCTGGCCCAAGATCGGCCCGACCGCGCCCGAAAGCGTGAAGATGCCCGCGAAGGCCAGCGCGCTGACCCGGCCCGTGACCGCCCAGCCGGCAACAGCCGCGTCGCCATGCTCCGCGACCAGCCGCGTCAGATAGGCGTTGCCGAGGGGCGTCGAGACCTGGGTCGCCACGGCGGGCAGGGCGATCCCCAGCAGCACCCGCGCATCGCGCATCGCAGCCTGCATTTCGATCCGGCCGATCATGTCGTGGACCTTGACCGCGCCCCAAAGCCCGACCAAGGCCGTGCCGAGCCGCGCGAGCACCGAGGCAAGCGCTGCACCGTCAATGCCCATGCCGAGACCGAAAATGAACAGGGGGTCGAGCGCCGCCCCGATCACGCCGGCAGAGAGCGTCACATACATCGCGCGCCGCGCATCGCCGACCGAGCGCAAGAGCCCGCTGGTGACCATGCCGATACCGAGAAGCGGCAGCGAGGGAAGCACGAAGCCAAGGAACCGCGCGGCGATATCCAGTGTCGTGCCTTCCGCGCCCAGCAGCGCGAGCACGTCGCGCCGGACAACCCACAACGTGGCCGCCGCCAGGGCCAATACCCCAACTAGGATCACCGTCGAAGAGGCCGCCAACCGCCGCGCCGTGGCCTCATCCTTGGCGCCGATCGCCCGGCTGACCAGCGCGGTCGCCGCGATCGAGAGGCCGATGGCGACCGAGATCATCAGGAACTGCACCGTGCCTGCGAACCCGATCGCGGCGGCCAGCGTCTCCTGCCCCAGAAGCGAGATGTAAAAAAGGTTCGCGACATCCACCAGGAACAGCGACATCAGCCCGACCGCCCCAGTCGCGGTCATGACCGCCACGTGGCGCATGGTCGAGCCGGTGGTGAAGCGGGCGGGACGGGCCACCCGTTACTCTCCGGGCTGCGGAACGGCCCGCGCGCTGAACACGGTCTCGTTGCCCGGCACCGGATGGCGCGGCAACATGCAGGCGAGAGCCAGCGAGACCAGCGCCAACGCGGCGGCGAGGCCGTAGACCGCGCCGGGCGAGCTGAGCCACAGAAGTCCCAACGGCGCAGGCAGACCGACCGCCGCGATGTGGTTGATGGTGAACGAGACCGCTGCCGTGGGCGCCTGATCCGCCGGATCGGCGATCTTCTGAAAATAGGTCTTTTGAGCGATGGCCAGCGCGAACAACAGGTGGTCCAGCACATAGAGCGCCATGGCCAGCCACACGCCCCAATGGAAGAAATAGATCCCCGCATAAAGCGCGAAGACAATGGCCAGGCCGGCATATTCCACGATCATCGCCCAACGCTCGCCATAGACCCGGACCAGCCGTCCGGCGACCGGGGCGAAGATGATCGTGGCGATATAGTTGAAGAGCATCAAGCCGGTGATCTCGTGCACTTCCAGCCCGAAGCGCTCGACCATCATGAAGGGGGCGAAGACGATGAAGATCTGACGCCGGGCACCGCCGATGAAGATCAGCGCGTAGTAAAGCCAATAGCGGGTGCGCAGGATCATCTTCTTGTGCTGCACCACCGGCGCTTGGAACCGCGGGTAGAACGCCCAAGCTGCGATCGCGAGCGCCGCGCAGGCTCCGCCACCTGCCCAATAGACCGCCGTGTAGCTCCAGCCGAAGCCCTCCCAGGCGACGATGATCAGGCCGAAGACCACCAGCGATCCGAACGAGCCCGCCGAGACGATCCAGCCGATCATCTGCGGCGCCCGGTCCTTCGACAGCCATTGAAGCTGCAGCGACTGCTGAATGGTCTCGTAATAGTGGAACCCGACGGACGACAGGATCGTCGTCATCATCAGGCCCCAGAATGTGGGAAACTGCGACGTCAGCCCGGTGAAGACGCCCAGCAGGATCAGCGCAAAAATCGCGAGTGTCTGTTCGCGCAGGAACAGCAGGATGTAGATCACCAGGAAGGCCAGGAAGCCGGGGATCTCGCGGGCCACATGCAGGACGCCGATATCGAACCCGTCGAAGGCGGCCTTCTCGACCACGAAGTTGTTGACCAGCGCCATCCAGGTGGCGAAGGCGAGCGGCGAGGCCACGGCCATCAGCAGCAACAGGGTCTCGGGCCGCCGCCAGCGGGGCAGCGATCGTGCATCCGTGATCGAGACCGTCGCCCGGGACATACGGGACCTCCTGACCCTCGGACCTAGCGTGATCAGGTGCCTGCGGCCAGCGCTGGATTCGGCCTCGCATGTGGCCGCCGCGATTGTGGCCCTGGTCCGAGACAGGCAAGATGGCGCCCGGAACAATGACCAATCAACTGACAACGCGATGCTGTATTGTCGGCGGCGGGCCCGCCGGCATGATGCTTGGGCTGTTGCTTGCGCGTGCCGGAATCGAGGTCGCGGTGCTCGAGAAGCATGGTGATTTCCTGCGAGATTTCCGGGGCGACACGCTGCATCCCTCGACCCTTGAAGTGATTGCCGAGCTCGGGCTTCTTGATGGTCTGCTGGCCCTGCCGCATCAGCGGGTCGAACGGTTGGAGGTGGATTTCGGCGGCGAGACCTATACGGTCGCGGACTTCCGGAAATTGCGGGTTTCCTGTCCGTTCATCGCGCTGATGCCGCAATGGGATTTCCTGGATTTTCTCGCGGGATCAGCAGGATCCTGGCCGTGGTTCTCGCTGCACATGAACACCCAGGCGACAGGTCTGATCCGTGAGAATAGCCGGATCGCCGGCGTCGAGGCGGTTGGGCCGAAAGGGCCGCTTGCGATCCGCGCGGATCTGGTGGTGGCCGCCGATGGTCGCCACTCGGTGCTGCGCGAACAGGCTGGGTTGATTGGGGAGGACTTTGGCGCCCCGATGGATGTGCAGTGGTTCCGACTGGACCGACCCGATGGCATGGACGCCCCGCTCGGCCGGTTCGGTGCTGGGCGGATCCTAATCCTTCTGCCCAGATCGGATTCACGGGGCGATTATTGGCAGGCGGGATATGTGATCCCGAAGGGCGGCGACGCGGCTTTGCGCCAACGCCCCTTCGCCGATTTCCAGGCCGAGCTGACCGGCCTGATGCCCGAGATCGCCGAACCGGTCGGCCGTCTGAAGGGTTGGGACGCGGTCAAGCTGCTGACCGTGAAGGTCGACCGCCTGCACGATTGGTGCCGGCCAGGGTTCCTGTGCATCGGAGACGCGGCTCACGCCATGTCGCCTGTCGCTGGTGTCGGCATCAACCTGGCGATCCAGGATGCGGTCGCGGCGGCGAACCTGTTGGCAGGGCCGTTAACCAAGGGCGCGCCGAGCGTGGACGACTTGCGGCGCGTCGCTGCCCGGCGTGGCTGGCCGACCCGCATGACCCAGCGCCTGCAACTGGGTTTGCAGCACAGCCTAATCGCCGAGACGCTGAGCGCCGACACCGCTCCTCCGCGCGCGCCTTGGATGATCCGCCTCTTCCATAGCTGGCCGTGGCTACGGCGCTTTCCTGCCAGGCTGATCGGGCTGGGTCTCAGGCCGGAACATGTGCGCACCCCGATGGCGCCGAGGTCCCCGGCTCGGGTTAGCCGATGACCGGCATCTCGCGCGGCGCCCGGACGGTCAGAAGCTCCGGCGGGCCGTTTCGGACTACGATGTTTTCCTCGTGAACAATCAGCTTGCCAGGCGAGATCTCCATCCCGGGCTCGAGTGTCAGAACCAATCCCGGCTCCAGCACCGTCTGGTCCCACGGCGTCAGTGACGGATGCTCGGTTAACTGCATCCCCAACCCATGCCCCAGCCGGCCCACATTGGGCTCGGCATCGCCCCCCATCGCCGTCTGCATCGTGCGGAAGAGATCGGCGCAGGTCGCCCCGGGCCGGGCCGCCGCCAATCCGGCTTCGGTTGCCTGCCAGACGGTCTCGTGTGCTCTGTGCACCGCGTCGCCAACCGCGCCCACGGCGAAGTTCCGGTCAAAGTCGCAATAATAGCCGTCATGGACCCCGCCGATATCCAGGATCAGGACATCGCCTTGGGTCAACGGCCGGTCGGCGGGTGGCGAGATGATGTCGCCATAGCCGCCCGAGCGCGCCGCGCCCACCAGATAGGCGACGTCGTCGAGGCCGGCCTCGAGCGCGGCGATCTTGAAGGCGCGGAAAGCGTCGGTCTCCGTCATGCCAGGCGCCAGGATATCGGGGACCCGGGTGAAGGCCGACGAGGCGGCCTGGGCCGCGAACCGGATCTTGTCGATCTCGGCCTCGGACTTGATGCGTCTAAGCGCGCGGATCAGACCGGTCGCGTCGCGGAACTCGGTGCTGGGCAGCGCGGCGCGCAGGCGCTCGAAATCATTGAGCGGCATCCGCAGATGTGTCTCCGGCCCCATCGGCAAACCGATCGCCCCCGTGCCTGCGTGCTCGCTGAGCGCCGCAGCCAACAGGCCGACGCCATCGTCCTCGGGATCGGGCGCGGACCAGGTGCGGATATCCTCGATCCAGGTCCGGCCCATGCACTCGGCGCCGATCCCCGGGATCACCGCGACCGGCTTGCCACGCGCGGGCACGACCAGAAACCAGGGCCGGGTCGGGCTTTGCCAGAACTGGGTCAGGAAGCCGCTGAACCAGCGGATCTCAGGCTCGGTGCTGAGCAGGAGCGCCGCGAGGCCCTCGGCCGCCATCGCCCGTTGCGCCCGCTCGAGACGGGCCTCGAATTCGCTAGCCGGGAACCCTCGGGGCGGTGCCGCCACGTTTAGACGGCTTTCAGCAGGTCGTCATAAATCGCGCGGTCGGTCGCGCCCTCGGTGCCGATCAGCAGCACCCGCGACTCGCCATCAAGCTGCATCGACTCGCGCAGGTTCTGATCGCAGGCCGCGGCGATCAGGGCGACGGGCCCGGCGACCGAACACTCGCCCGCCTCGATCTCGCCACCGCCCGCGACGCCCGAGGCCAGCATCCGCATCGCGGGCGCCACGGTGCTGTCGGCGATGGTGACGAAATGACCTGCGGTGCGGCGCAGGATTTCCCATGCCACCACCGAGACCTCGCCGCAGGACATTCCAGCCATCACCGTCTCGTGGCGGATCCGGACCTTGGCGGCGCGGCCCTGCTTGGCGCTTTTCAGGAAGCAGGCGGCGTATTCAGACTCGACGATCACGATCCGGGGCAGGGCGGCACCGTGCTCCATCCAATAGCGCGCTGCGACCGCCGCCGCCATTCCACCGACCCCGGCTTGCAGGAAGATGTGGGTGACCGGCCCTTCGGCCTGTTCCATTACCTCGGAGGCGAGCGCGGTGTAGCCCGCCATCACCTGGCGCGGCACATTCAGATAGCCCTCGTAAGAGGTATCAGAGACCACGAACCAGCCGTTCTGCGCCGATTCGGCGGCGCATTGGCGCACCGAATCGTCGTAGGTGCCGGTGGTCCGCACCAGCTCGGCGCCGAGCTCGGTCATGGCCGCGGCGCGGTTCTCCGAGACGTCCTTGTGGACATAGATCCGGCACTTGCATCCCGCTTGCCGCGCGCCCCAGGCGACCGAGCGCCCGTGGTTGCCATCGGTCGCGGTGGTCACCGTGATCTGCGCCGCCGCGTCGTGGGCGGCGCCGGCGCGCAGCTCGGACGTCGAGACACCCAGCTTGTCGCTGAGCAGCCGCAGCACCGCATAGGCCCCTCCCAGCGCCTTGAACGATCCGAGGTCGAAGCGCTGGCTCTCGTCCTTATAGAGCACCTCGCCGAGCCCCAGCGCTCCGGCCAGCTTGTCGAGGCTGCGCAGCGGGGTCGGCGCATATCCGGGCCATTGGCTGATCTCGGACAAGGCGTCGCGCGCCATCTGCTGCGAGAACAGCGCGTCTAGTCGCTCGGGATAGGGGCCTGGCTGGACGACATTGCGCAAATGGGCGGCAAGTTTCGGCGCCTGGCGAAAATGCGAAAGCGGCATCTAGGTCGGCTCTCCTGACAAACGAAGCAAAGGATACACACCCGCTTTCTAATGGGCCGCGCAATCGGCCGGTCGTCATCGGGCATGAGCCCATTCCTCGAATATCACGCCCAGGCGCGGCTGCAAACCCGTCTGACGATCACTGCCTCGGCACCGATGCCGCGCTAGCCCAGCTCGAAGGTGGTGATGCCGAAGATCTGGTTCAGCGGCAGCTCGGGTGCCGGGCCGCGATACATGCGTGCGGTCTCGAAGGACGGGACCAGGCCACGGCGCTCGGCCAGCTGGATCGCCGCGGTATTCGGCTCGGGCGGATCGAGGAAAACCGGCCCGGGCGGTGCCTCGGCGGCGAGGGCGCGGAAGAGGAGATCGGCATCCGCCTCGGTCGCGGCGAAGAGCGGGCCGATCTTCGCCCCCTCGCGGCACGGACGCAGCACGCCGTAGCCGGTGACGGCGCCGTCCTCGGCGATTGCCCGGACCACATGGCCGGGCGCGCCGAGCCAGGCGGCAAGGAACGCGCCGCGGCCAGCCGGGAATAAGATGCGGTCGAGCGCCGCGCAATCCTGTGGTGCGAGGCGGCCGGTCAGTCGCGGATCGTCGGGCGCCTCTACCTCGACCGTGCCGCCATAGCGAATGTTGCGGTGGGCCAGCACGAAGCCAGATTCGCGATAATTATCCTGTTGGGCGACGACGCCGTCGAGCCCGACGACGCGGCCCTCGAGCCGGTCCATGCCCGCCCGCCAGGTGGCGAGCCCGTGACCCTGACCCCGCCACCCGGGTGTCACGATGTAGAAACCGAGAAAGCCGAACCCATCCCCATAGCGCACGACCGAGATCGACGAGACCGGCTCGTCCCCCAGCCAGCCCATCAGGAACCCGCCCGGGTCCTCGGCCAGGAAGGCGGAGGCGTCGGCGAGCCCCGGGTTCCAGCCCTCGGCGGCGGCCCAGCCGATAGCGGTGTCCAGATCGGCGGGCGTCATGGGGCGGATGGAAAGGGTCATGGGGTGGGGCGTTGCCATGGCTATTGCATTGCCGTGACCCTAGCCGGATGGCACACCGCATGCCAGCCGAGGCAACCGCCCCCCGCCGTTCCGGCGCGATGGCGGGGCGAACCTCGCCCTACGCGGCGGCGGTGCGGGTCAAATTCACGCCGTCTCACGTGTGAGATTCTCGATATCTAATTGAAACTAATGTAAATTTCAAATCGATTTACCGTTTGTTCACGGTTGGCGCGCGCTCATCCGTCATTTTGCGCAACGGTCTGAAAGGTCAGCCGTTAGGCGGGATTTGTCCCGCCAACGAAGCGCAACGGCGGGGTAAACCCCGCCCTACCTGAAAACCCTGCGCCGTCAGAACGTCTTGCCCGGCGTGAAGCCGGGCATCTTGGTCGCTTTGTCGGTCTTGAGGTTCAGGGAATAGATGTCCCCGTCCTCGCGGAAATAGGTCCAGCTGCAGTTGAAGTCCTGGCCGTACCACTCGGTGATCTTGAGGCAGAGCTTGCCGTCCCCGGATTCTTGATCGGCGGTGATCTTCCACTCGCCCGAGCCGGGCTTCTTCTTCCAGATGAACGCGATGCTCCCCGAGGGGTCGTAATAGCCGGCGCCAAGGGTGCTCCAGGTCTCGGTGTTGCCGGACAGGAGCTCGGTCAGTTCGGGGGCGGTCAGCGGGGTGCGGTCGCCCGCGAGGGTGGGGAGGGCGAGGGCGGCAAGCAGCGCGGCGGCGAGGGCGGGGCGGAGTGGGGGCATGGGCGGAGCCTCTGGGAATAGGGTTTGGTCGACGATATCCGGTGGGCTCCGCCCGAGGGGAAGGAAAGGACCACCGATCACGCGCAGTTGATCGGGCGGGTTTGGCAGCGTGGGGAGAGCGGCCGGTAGGGTGCGTGCTCGCACGCACCGTTGGGGCACGCGGCTCGCAATCAAACGGTGCGTGCGAGCACGCACCCTACGAATTGTTAACCATGCTGGAGCGAATGTTGCAGGATGCCTAACTACCTTCGTCCGCGCGTTCCCGGGGCGACGATCTTCTTCACCGTGGCCTTGGCAGACCGCGGCTCGGACCTGCTGGTCCAGAGGATCGACCTGTTTCGATCTGCCTTCAATGCGACGCTGAAGCGGCGGCCCGTTGCCGTCGATGCGCTCGTCGTGCTTCCCGACCACCTGCACGCCGTACTGACCCTGCCCGGTGCCGACAACGACTATGCGCTGCGATGGCGGCAGATCAAGACGCGCTTCTCGCTCGGGCTTCCGAAAGGCCGGTTGAGGCAGAGCCACGTCACGCGCGCCGAACGCGGCATCTGGCAGCGGCGATACTGGGAGCACCACATCCGCGACGCCGAGGATTACCGGGTGCATGTGGAATATTGCTGGTGGAACCCGGTGAAGCACGGATTCGTTGAGCGGGCGCGGGATTGGCCGCATTCCTCGCTTCACCGCGACATCCGCATGGGCCGCGCGGGGCCGGAATGGATGTAGGGTGCGTGCTTGCACGCACCGTTGGAGAACGCGGGTCGAAATGATGGTGCGTGCGAGCACCGGTGTTTTTGCCGGTGGCGATGTTGAATGGTGCGTGCAAGCACGCACCCTACTTGCTGCGCGCGCGCTCCCATCGCGCCGATATGTGCACGATTACAACCGCCGAAATGACCGCCAAGAGATTCGGAAGCTCCAATAAGTAGAAAAGCATCGTAAACAGTCCGCCGACCTCGGCCCAGAGCATTGCTACGACGATGCCAAACCCGACATGTTCTGGGTCCACGGTTGTTAACGCAATTATCAATTCATGAACAAAATCCCAAGCGCACCGCCGTAGAAAATCAATTCGAACGCGCCCCAAAGGCTCATCAGCCATCCCTGAATGCCTGAATTCCCGAAATGACCGCTTACGAACCGTGACATGATCGCAAGGCCGATTACGCCGTAGGCACGAAATTCAACGGACCCATCTTCCTTCGTGTCCGACGGAAAGATGGGAAAGAAATAAAGGACGACGATCCCTGACAATATGACCGAAGCCATCGTCAATGGCCGGAGCGGCGGCAGCGTCACCTCTTAAACTTCTTATACCTAATCCGCTTCGGCTCCACCGCGTCGGGCCCCAGCCGGGCAATCTTGTCCTGTTCGTACTCCTCGAAATTGCCCTCGAACCATTCGACGTGGCTTTCGCCCTCAAACGCCAGGATATGGGTGCAGAGGCGGTCGAGGAAGAACCGGTCGTGGCTGATCACCACGGCGCAGCCGGCGAAGTTGACGAGCGCGTCTTCCAGCGCGCGCAGCGTCTCGACGTCGAGGTCGTTGGTCGGCTCGTCGAGCAGCAGCACGTTGCCGCCCCGGCGCAACAGATTTGCCAGATGCACCCGGTTGCGCTCGCCGCCCGATAGCTGCCCGACCTTCTTCTGCTGGTCGCCGCCCTTGAAGTTGAAGGCGCCGCAATAGGCGCGGCTGTTCATCTCGGCGTCCCCCAATTGGATCACGTCGAGCCCGTCCGAGATTTCCTCCCACACGGTCTTCGAGCCGTCCAGGCTGTCGCGCGACTGGTCCACATAGGCCAGCTCCACGGTGTCGCCGAAGGTGATCGCGCCCGCATCCGGTTCCTCCTGCCCCGTCAGCATCCGGAAGAGCGTGGTCTTGCCCGCCCCGTTCGGGCCGATCACGCCGACAATGCCGCCCGGCGGCAGCGAGAACGACAGATCGTCGATCAGCAGGTTCTCGCCATAGCCCTTCTTGAGGTGTTCGACCTCGATCACCTTGCCGCCAAGGCGGGGACCATGGGGCACGATGATCTGGGCGCGGCCGACCCGCTCGCGCTCGGACTGGTTGGCGAGTTCGTTGTAGGAGTTGATGCGGGCCTTCGACTTGGCCTGGCGGGCGCGGGGGCTCTGCCGGATCCATTCCAGCTCGCGGGCCAGCGTGCGCTGGCGCGACTTGTCCTCGCGCGCCTCGTGCTCCAGCCGCTTGGCCTTCTGTTCGAGCCAGGACGAGTAGTTCCCTTCCCACGGCACGCCGCGGCCGCGGTCGAGTTCGAGTATCCAGCCGGTGATCTCGTCCAGGAAGTAGCGGTCATGGGTGATGATCAGGACCGTGCCGGGATACTCGATCAGGTGCTTTTGCAGCCACAGGATGGTCTCGGCGTCCAAGTGGTTGGTGGGCTCGTCGAGCAGCAGCATCTCGGGGGCCTCGAGCAGCAGCTTGCAGAGCGCGACGCGGCGCTTTTCGCCACCCGAAAGGGTGCTGACATCGGCCCCGTCCGGCGGGCAGCGCAGCGCCTCCATCGCCACATCGACCTGGGCGTCGAGGTCCCAGAGGTTCGCCGCGTCGATCTGATCCTGGAGCTTGGCCATCTCGTCCGCCGTCTCGTCGGAATAGTTCATGGCCAGTTCGTTATAGCGGTCGAGCTTCGCCTGTTTGGCGGCGACGCCTTCCATCACGTTGCCGCGCACGTCCTTGGTGGGGTCGAGCTCCGGCTCCTGCGGCAGGTAGCCGACGCGGGCACCCTCGGCCGCCCAGGCCTCGCCCTGATAGTCCTTGTCGAGGCCCGCCATGATCCGCATCAGCGTGGACTTGCCCGAGCCGTTGACGCCGACAACGCCGATCTTGACGCCGGGGAGGAAGCTGAGCCGGATGTTCTCGAAGACCTTCTTCGAGCCGTAGGACTTGGTGACCCCGTCCATGTGGAAGACGTATTGGTAGGATGCCATGCTTGGGTGCCTGCGATCGGGTAAAGGTTGGCGGCTGATTTAGCCGCTTGGCCCTGCCGGCGCAATCGGCGGGCGCTAGGTGTCGTCGTCGTCCGGTTCCGGCTCCGGCTGCACCGAGCGCCAGATGGAGAGGGCGGCGAAATAGACCGAGGCCCCGACCCACAGCCAGAAAATCAGCGGCGAGGCCTCGCGCGCCCGCGTGTCGTCCGGGTCGATCAGCACCAGCCGGAACGAGGTCGCGGCCCAAAGGACCGTGATCGGGACGGTCCAGCTTCGCCAGTCTTTCACCCGGAAGGGATGCACGTATTTCCAGGGCACGAAGGTCAGCACGCAGCAGATCACGATGACCGTCAGATTGGTCCAAGGCCCGGTCTGCAAAACGTGAATATACAAGACCACCAGGTTCCAGAGCGCCGGGAAGCCGACGAAGTAGTAGTCGTGTGACTTCATACCGAGATTGGCGAAGGTATAGAGCGAGACCGCCATCACCGCCGCGGCGGAAGCGGTGGCGTAGCCATCGGGCACGAAGTTGAACCAGTAGATCATCATCGCCGGGACGGCGGTGTAGTTGAAATAGTCTATGACGTTGTCCAGCGTCGCCCCGTCGAAGTCAGGCGTGACCTCGGTCACCTTGGCGCGGCGCGCCAGCGCCCCGTCGATCCCGTCGACGAACAACGCCAGTCCCAGCCAGATGAAGACCGCGATCTTGTCGCCGTCCAGGATCGCCAGCAGCGCCAGAAAACCAAGCACGATGCCGGATGCCGTGAAGGCGTGGACGGCCCAGGCGGCGGCCACCTCCTTGCGGGCATGTTCGCCGCGCTGTTCCTGATGCGAGCCGTCGTCGGGCAATGTTGCGTTCTCTTCCCCCTGGGGCACAAACTGGGCCGCGATTTGCGGTGCGCGGGAGTCTACCCCGGTGCCGGGGCGCAGGGAAAGGCCCGGGTCTCGCGCCGTGAAAGATTTGTGACATGGGCGCATCCCCCGGGCATATTAGCGGCTTCCTCGCGCGCGCCGCGCATTGACAGCCCGTGCTCCAGGCGTCGGTATGGGGCGCCGAGACGCGGAGGCACCCCTTGTTCCATCGTGGCCCCCTCGCCATGCCCGGCCAGCGCATCGGCCTGCTCGGAGGATCGTTCGATCCGCCGCATGAGGGGCATTTGCATATCTCGCATTGGGCGCTGAGGGCGCTGGGGCTCGACCGGGTCTGGTGGCTGGTCTCGCCCGGCAATCCCTTGAAGCCGCGCGGTCCCGCGCCCGTCGAGCAGCGTCTGGCGGCCTGCCGGGCCTTCATCGATCATCCCCGGATCGCGGTGACCGATATCGAGAGGCATCTGGTCACCCGGTTCACCGCCGATACCTTGGCCCGGCTGGCGCCGCGCTATCCGGGTGTGCATTTCGTCTGGCTGATGGGCGCCGACAATCTGGCCGGGTTCCACCGCTGGCACCAATGGGACTGGATCATGACGCATTTCCCGATCGGCGTCCTGGCCCGGCCGGGCGAGCAGGTCCGGGCCGGGCTTTCTCCCGCCGCGCGGCGGTTCGCGGGCCTGCGGCTGCCGCAGGGGGCGGCGCCGCTTCTGGGCGCGGGCGGGCGCGTCGGCTGGGTGCTGCTGACGGGGCGCATGTCGGCGGCGTCCTCGACCGAGATACGGGCGCGCCGTGAGCCCGCCTAAGCGGTCTTTACACTTCTTTACATTGCCGAGATGCGCCTGCAACAGGCCGGCCCCAATTTGCCTGTCAGAGCCACCGGAGCGGTGGCACGATCAAGACAGGAGCCCCGAGATGGACGACCACAAGACCGAGACGACCAATTCCGAAAACCCCGAGACCGTCGAGCGTAGCCCCGAAGGCAAGGGCTGGCTGCGGACCAGCAAGGGCAAGACAATCGCCGCGCTGACCGGCGCGGCCCTACTGATCGGCGGTGCCTTCGGCGTGCAGGCGATCGCCGAGAGCAACACCTACCGGCATCTCGCCGCATATGAGGGCGGCTGGCAACAGCGCGGTCACAAGCCGCTGGAGGAGATGACCGATGCCGAGATCGAGCAGAAGGTCACCCGCGGCGTGCGGCACTTGGGCATCGAGATCGACGCGACGCCCGAGCAGGAGGCGGCGATGATCGACATCGCCCTCGGCGTCGCCCGCGAGATCCGCCCGCTGAAGGAGCGGATGCAGCTGACCGGGCAGGAGCTAAAGTCCCTGCTGACCGCCCCTACCGTCGACCGCGCCGCGCTCGAATCTCTGCGCACCTCGCGGCTTGCCGAAGCCGAGCGGATCAGCAAGACTTTGGTCGATGCGGTTGCCGATGCGGCCGAGGTGCTGACGCCCGAGCAGCGCGCGGCCATCGAGCAGATGATCCGCGAAAAGCGGGAACGGCGCGAGGGACGCCGTCACTGGCGTCGTCGGGGCTGACCCCAGGGTGGCTGTCTGCCGCACGCCGCAGGTCCCCCCCGAGACCGAAGCAGGCCGCCGATGCAGGCAGCTGAGAGACCAGCTCTGGGAAGGACCCAGAAACGGAAGGATAGGATGAGCGACCAGATCCTTCTGATCGAAGACGACGCCAGGCTCGCCGGGATGGTCGGGGACTATCTCGGCGAGTCCGGCTTTCGCGTGACCGTGGCGCGGACGGGCGGCCAGGGATTGGCGCTGCAGGGCCAGGGCAGATTTGACGCAGTGATCCTTGATCTGATGCTGCCGGACATCGATGGGCTTGAAGTGTGCCGGCGGCTACGCGCTTCCGCGACCCATATCCCGGTCATGATGTTGACCGCGAAGGGCGATCCAATGGACCGCGTTGTTGGCCTGGAAATCGGCGCGGACGATTATCTGCCGAAGCCTTTCGAGCCGCGCGAACTGCTCGCGCGACTGCGCGCGATCCTGCGCCGAGGGGCAGCCGCGCCCGGTATCCAAGTCCTGCGTTTCGGCCGGCTCGAGATCGATACCGGTGCCATGCTGGCCCGGATCGACGGCCGCGACTGCGCGCTGACCGCGCACCAGTTCAAATTGCTCGAGGTCATGGCACGCGCCGCGGGGCGGGTGCTGAGCCGCGATTATCTGATGGAACGCGTCAGCGGTGGCGCGCTGGAAGCTTTCGATCGCTCGATCGACGTTCACATCTCGCGCATCCGGGCCGAGATCGAGGACGACCCGAAACATCCGCGCCGGGTCATCACCGTGCGCGGGGCAGGGTATGTCTTTGCCCAGCAGCAGGATTGAAGGGTTTCCGTTATGCCGCCGCCCGCCCCGCCTCCCCGCCCGACCACCAATTGTCCCTCAATTGCAGAATTGGTGGTCGGGCGGGGAGGCGGGGCGGGCGGCGGCCTAGCCGGAGAGAAATAAATGTTCCGCCGCCGGCTTTACGCCCAGATATATCTTACCGTCATCATCAGCCTGGTGATCGTGGTGATCCTGACCGCGATCCTGTGGGGTATCTTTGGGCGCGATGCGCCGGGGCGCGAAGCCCTTAACGTCGCGGGACGGCTGGCCACGGCGTCGCTGCCGCCGGCGGATGCGCCGCGCGGCGCGCAGCGGGCGGCCCTGATCGAGCTGGGGCACGAGCTCGACATCTCGATCACGCTCTTCGACGCGGACCGGCGGCTGATCGCGGCCACCGGCCGGATGGGTCCGCCGCCGCCCCGCGATCAGGGTGACCGAGGCTGGAACCGGGTGCGCGGCACGCCCGCTTGGGCCTTCAATCTTCCGGACGGGCGCTGGCTGGTGATCGATCCCGGCCGGCACCGGCAGCGCAAGCCGTTCCTCAATTTGGCGCTGCTTTTGGCTGCCATCGCGTTGGGTGTGGCGCTGGGTGCCTATCCCCTGGTGCGCCGGCTGACCCGCCGGCTCGAGCGGTTGCAGGAGGGGGTCGAGCGGATCGGCAAGGGCGATCTGTCGGCCCGGGTCGAGGTGAAGGGCCGCGACGAGGTCGCGCGGCTGGCCACCAGTTTCAACGAGGCGGCGGCCAAGATCGAGACCCTGCTCGGCGCGCACCGCATGCTGCTGGCCAATGCCTCGCACGAATTGCGCACGCCGCTGGCGCGCATCCGGCTGGGGGCCGAGATGCTGAAGGAAGGCTCCGACGGCGACGAGCGCCGCGCCGCCCTGCGGCAGGACATCGCCGAGCTCGATGCGCTGATCGACGAGATCCTGCTGATGAGCCGGCTGGACGCCGGCTCGCAAGCCGAGCTGGCTCAATCGGTCGATCTGTTGGCGCTGGCCGCCGAGGAGGCCGCGCACTACCCGGATTGCAGCCTGATCGGTTGGGCGCCCGAGATTGCGGGCGATCCCACGCTCTTGCGCCGCTTGATCCGGAACCTGGTGGAAAATGCCTACAAGCATGGCCGACCACCGGTGGCGATCCATCTGGCCCGCGACGGCGGTGAGGTCACGCTGACGGTCACCGATGGCGGGGACGGTATCCCCGAAAGCGAGCGAGAGAACGTGTTCCAGCCCTTCTACCGGGCCTCTACCAAGCAGAACGTGGCGGGCTACGGTTTGGGCTTGCCGCTGGTGCGCCAGATCGCCGAGATCCACGGCGGAACCGTGCAGGTCCTGACCAGCGGGTCCGGGGTGCGGGTCGGCCTGCCGGTGCGCCCGGGCGTTGAGGATGCACCGGCGCCCTAGTCACTCGATCCCGAATTCGCGCAGTATCGCGGCACCGTGTTGGCCAAGCGCGGGGGCGGGACGGGCGTGCGGCGCTTGGCCTGGATTGCGCGGCACCGGTAGCGTGGCGCCGGGCAGAACATCGTGGTCGGGTGCGGCGCCCGAGGCGGCAACATGGGGATCATCCAGCCAATCGCCGAACCCGTTGATCCGGCTGGCCAGCACGCCCGCCTTGGTCAGGCGGGCGACCCAATCGTCGGTGGACTTCTCGGCGAACTTCTTGGCCAGGATGTCGAGCAAAGGCGCCAGGTTCTTTGCCCGGTCAGAAAAGCTGGCGAATCGGGCATCGTGTGGCAGGTCGGGCCGCTCGATGGCGCCTGCCAGCGCCACGAAGTTCTCCTCGCGCACCAGGGTCACCGCGACCCAGCCGTCGCTGGTGCGATAACTGCCCGCGGGCACGTTGATCGGGGCCGGCGCATGCCCGTGATGCGCGGTCTCGAGAATCTTCGGGCCCAGGATCGCGGCCGCCGACTGCATCAGTGCGATATCTAGGCGCCGTGCCTCGCGCGGCTGGCCGGGCCAGAGCGCCATCGAGACCGCCTGGAACCCGTAGAGCCCGGTCACCGCGTCGATAATGGTCGTATCGGTCTTGTGCGGGATGCCGTCCCGCCCCCGGTTGATCGACATATAGCCGGAGAAGGCTTGGGCCACCGTGTCGGTCATCGGATCAAACGCACGCGGGCCAGTCAGTCCGAACCCCGAGACTGAGACATATTGGATCGCCGAGTTTACCGCACACACCGCGTCGAAACCGAGACCCAGCTTCTCGATCGCACCCGGCCGGGCGCTTTCGATCATCACGTCCGCACGTGCCGCCAGCGCCAGTGCCCGGGCCAGATCGTCCGGGCTCTTCAGGTCCAGGACCAGGCTCTCCTTACCCAGATTGTAATAGATCGCGCTCGCCGACATGCCCTGTGGACCGGGGCCCAGCGCCCGCATCCAATCGCCCTGCGGCGGTTCGATCTTGATCACCCGGGCGCCATGATCGGCCAGGAGGCGGCCGCAATAGGGGCCCGCGATCCCCTGGCTGAGGTCCAGCACCAGAGTTCCGGCGAGGGGTGCCGCGGTGGTCGGGTTGCTTATCATGCTGGTGATCGCTCCCGGATCGCTGGGGATGTGGATTGGTGCTACGACTCGGCACCATAGCGCGGCGGCGCGCGGGCCGGAACGGGGCCGGAACAGGATAGCCGGAATTGGGAATGGGTCAGGCGGCTGGGGACAGGCTGAGAGCCATCGGCGCCGCCGCGATGATCGCGCTGGCCCTGGCGGAAATCCTTTATCTGGTGGGCGGCGCCGCATGGGCGGGCGCGATCGGCCGGGGCCTGGCGCTGGCGGTTGTCGTCACCCTGCTACCGCGCTTCGGCTTGCGCGAATGGGTACTGCTGGCGCTGGCCTCAGGCCTGACAGCGGGCGTCGCGATCGACCGGGGAGGGGTCGGAGTGCTGGCCGGGGCCCTTGACACCGGCGCCTTCTTCGCGGCCTTCATCCTGCTGATCACCGCACTCCGCGAGGCCGCCGTCACCTCGCCCGCGGTGCTGGCGCTGGGCCACTACCTGACCCGGCAGCAGCCGGGCCGGCGGCTTTTCGCCAGCTATGTCGGCGGGCACCTTTCGGGCGTGCTGATGAACTTCGGCGCGATCAGCCTGCTGGCCCCGCTGGTCCAGCGCGGGGTGAGGGCCGAGCCTGTCGAGACGCCCGAGGACGAACGGCGGGTGTTGATCCGCGAGCAGCGTCAGCTTTCGGCGCTGATCCGCGGGTTCGGGAACGTGATCACCTGGGCGCCCACCACCCTGACGCAGGCGGTTGTCCTGTCCGCATTGCCGGGGTTGGACCAAAGCCGGGTGATCGCGCTCGGGCTTGGTTTCTCGGCGCTGCTGCTGCCGGTCGCCTGGGCCGAGGACCGCCTGCGCTGGGGCAAGCCGCGCAGCCGCGCGCCCGGGCTGGATGTGCCCCGCTTTCCCTGGGCCGCCGCCCGGGATATGGGGCTGGTCGCCGCGATCCTGATCGGTGGCGCCTACAGCGTGCAGGGCGCGCTGGGCATCACCACCGCCCAAGCGCTGATGACCATGGCGCCGCTGATGCTGCTGGGCTGGGTATTCACCCAGAATCTGGACGATGGTGCCGGAGCTGCGGTGCGGGCGGTGCGCCGGCGCATGGGCGAGGTCGTGGCCGGTCCGCTGCCGCGGATGACCCGCGATGCCTTCCTGCTGGGCGTCGCCGGGTTCATCGGCACCGCTGCCGGGATCCTGGCGCCGGTCGAGGCGATTGCCGAGGCGTTGGCGATCGACCGGATGCCGGTCTGGCTTTTTCTGTCGGTTCTGCCCGTCATCGTCATAATCTCGGGCAACTTTGCGCTGAGCCCGCTGATGATGGTGGTCTTTCTCGCCGCCGTGATCACCGCCTTGCCCGAGATGCCGGCCGATCCGAATCTGATTGCGTTCTCGCTGACCGCCGGATGGGCGCTCAGCATGACCGCGTCACCGAACGCGACCGGCCCGATTCTGCTGGCGGGGATCACTGGCCTGCCCACAACGACGCTTACCTGGCGCTGGAATGGCGTCTACTCGCTGGCAGCGCTGGCGCTGCTGATCCTGCTGTTCTTCCTGTTCGCCTGAGAATCGATCAGCCCGCGCCGGAGAGGGTGACCGGCGCGGGCGCTCTGGGGTTCGATTGGTTTGTTGTTATGCGGTCGCTGCGGCCTTCATATCCGCGTCGCGGCTTGGATGTACCATGGTGATTCGCTTGCGGTCACCAGTGGAAATTTCCGTGGACCAGTCCAGCGCGGTGATCTGTGCATCCTCGGCCAGACCCTTCAGCCCGTCGCCGAGGCCCGACTTGAGGCGTTCGACCAGCGCTATGGTGGCCTCCAGCCGGTGACCCTGAAGCGGGCGCCCGTTCAAGGCTTTATCGAAGTCGAGGATCCGCCGCTCGGCCGCGGAACGGAAGTCGGCAACCGCCGTTTCCTTGGTCGCGACCAGGGCATGCCGGGTGCGCGCCAAATAACCCTGGGCCAAAACATTGCCGGCCGTGTGGGCCGCGAAGTTGTGGATCGGGCACTCGAACGGCGTTGTCCCGCCACCACTGGGGCAGGGCATGGTGATCGAGCCGTTCTGCAGATGCATCACGATCGGCTCGAGGTCGCCGGGTGGCTGGGCGATCACGATATCGAAATCGCCGGAAATGGTCAGGAACTCAGCCTCGCCAAGGTAGCGGCAGATCGCCAGCGCTGCCTTCAGCGAATCGATATCGTCCTGGGTCACCACGCGTTCGGTCCCGGTGCATTTGCCCTGGGCCGATGGATCGTTGTGATGAATCGTCAGCTTCGCCTGGCCCGAATGGGCGAAGGCGCGCTCGGCGATTCCCTTGAGCGCATGGGGCACCGAGACGTGGTGCGCGGGCGACAGAACCCGCGGCGCCGCATCGCCGCCCCGCTCGGTCACGGTCACCGAAGTCGTGAAGGCCGGGAAGCCCGCCCCACGAGTCGCCGACAAGTGCCTAGAAAGTTTCCGATCGAAGTCCGTCAGGACATTTCTATGTATCGTCTGTACGATTACATAGTCCTGATCACGATGTGTTTCCGTATGAGAGACTTCGAGGACAGGAATACGTTCGAGACTCGGCTCGACGTAAGTCTTAAAAACGCTATTGATACTCATCTCGCAACCCACGCTAGAATCGACACCCACGAGCAACACCCTAAGAGTATTTTTTAGAAATGTGAAGCAAAATGTGGAAAGGTTTGGATAATTCTATGGTGGAGGAAGGTGGTGAATCTCCGTAACGGGCGGATTCCACGATCAGAATCCGGCCAGTTTTAGGACGCCACCCGCGCCAAAAGCGGCCAACGGTACTAAAGTAAAACGCAAGTTAAATATGGCCAGAATAGGCCACATTCTGTATATATTATCGGATTCGCAGGCGGGTGCCTGCCTCGTTCGAGATAGGGGTAATGGAATATGAGTGCTGAACATCAACCCTCGGGTGCATCGGTCGTCCAATTCGACGCCCATCCGAAATCTCCGCGCACCATGCAGGAGACCGGGCTCGAGGAAGGTTTCCTGCTGGACCTGATGGTCAAGGTTTTCTACCGGCTGGGTCTCGAGCGGGCGAGCGAGATCAGTCATGTCATCAAACTGTCGGTCGCAATCGTCGACGAGATGCTGCGGCTGGCCCAGGAACTGAAGCTGATCGAGACGCTGGGCCAGCGTGGCGCCAGCATGACCGCCGAGATGCGTTACACGCTGACCGCGCTCGGCCGCTCGCGCGCCCTCGAGGCGATGGCCAAGAGCGAATATGCCGGCCCGGCGCCGGTGCCGCTCAACGAGTTCGTCGCCCAGTGCGAGGCGCAGTCGATCCGTGGCGAGGTCCTGACCCGCGACATGCTCGAGCGCGTGTTCGCGAAGCTGACCCTCTCCGAGGAGCTGATGGCCCAGATCGGCCCAGCGGTGAACTCGGGCCAGTCGATCATGCTCTATGGTCCCGCCGGTAACGGTAAGTCGTCGATCGCGACGGCGATCACCATGGCCTTCGAGGATCAGATCTATCTGCCCTACTGCTTCGAGGTCGATAACCAGGTGATCACGGTCTACGATCCGACGGTGCATCACCGCATCGACAAGGACGAGTTCCTGACCGAGGGTCTGCGGCGCTCATCCGGCTCGGACCGGCGCTATGTGAAGTGCCACCGGCCGTCGGTTATTGCCGGCGGCGAGCTGACGCTGGAAGCTCTGAACATCGCCTACAATCCGACCAGCCGGACCTACGAGGCGCCGATGCAGCTCAAGGCGGTCGGCGGCGTGATGGTGGTCGACGATTTCGGCCGGCAGCGTCATACGCCGCAGGAGATGATCAACCGGCTGATCATCCCGCTGGAGAACAAGGTCGACTACCTGACCCTGCAAACCGGCCGCAAGTTCGAGGTCCCGTTCGACCCGGTGGTGATTTTCTCGACCAACATCCCGCCGGCGACGCTGGCTGACGAAGCGGCGTTGCGCCGGTTGCGCTACAAGATCGAGATCGCGCCGCCGGGCAAGGATCTCTACCTCAAGATCTTCGCCCGCTGCGCGCGCGAGTACAATCTCGAGCTGACCGAGGAAACCCTGGCGCATCTGTTGCTGGATCTCTATCCGAACCAGCCCGGCGCCGAGTTCCATGCCTTCCATCCTCGGTTCCTGATCGAGCAGACGATCTCGATCTGCACCTATGAGGGGGTAAAGCCGGAACTGCGCCGCGAGTTCCTGGATCGCGCTTGGGCGAACCTGTTCTCGAAGGACTGAATACGGCGATCTGCTGCGAGCGAGGCGGGGCGGCGACGCCCCGTCTCAATCATTTCGGAAGGTGCTATTTTCGCATCATCGTAAACCGGCCCATGCAATGGCCGGCGTTCCAGTTTCCTTTCAGCCCCGCTCCATCGGCCTTGCCTTTGAAGATCACTGTGCCGGTGTCGAGCTTCATCCGGACTTTGCCTTCGTCGGATACGGTTCCCTTCGCGGTATAGGTGCCGTTCTTGCCGATGACGCTTCCGGATATCTTGCCGTCCGCGATGGAGAGTTCGTTCGTGCCGCCCCCGCAGTTCGAACGGTTGGAGGTGGTGCTCATGATCCACTGCCCGTCGTATGGGCCAGCGATCGCGGCTCCCGAGAAAACCAGGACCGAGGCGGCGAAACACGCGCCGAGGATGGATGGCCTAATCATATTTGCCTCCCGTTACGCAAAACGGTGAGGATCGTTCCGCAGGTATTTGGCGAAAGTTTGGCCTTGTAGGCCGGGCCGGTCGGGTGGTTCAGGCCCTAAAGCGCGCCCAGGCACCAGCGAAGGATGCCCTTTTGCACATGCAGGCGGTTCTCTGCCTCGTCGAAGACCACCGATTGAGGGCCGTCGAAGACCGCGCTGGTGACCTCCTCCTCGCGGTGGGCGGGCAGGCAATGCATGAAAATCGCATCCGCCTTGGCATGGGCCATCAGCTCTTCGGTCACCTGGTAGGGTTTGAGCTGGTTATGCCGCCGGTCGCGCGCCGAGACGTCGTCATGCATGGATAGCCAGGCGTCGGTCACCACCGCGTCGGCGCCGTCGACCGCCTTGAATGGATCGCGTTCGACGGAGATTGCCGCCCCTTCCGAGCGCGCCTTGGCGACGACCCCGGCATCCGGGTCCAGCGTTTCGGGCCCAGCAAAGACCAGGTCGAACCCAAATTGCGCGCTCGCCTGGGCGAAGCTGGCGAAGACGTTGTTGCCGTCGCCGGCCCAGACCACCTTCGCACCCTCGATCGGTCCCTTCTTCTCCTCGAAGGTCATCACGTCCGCCATGATCTGGCACGGATGGGTGCGGTTGGTCAGGCCGTTGATCACCGGTACGGTGGCGCATTCGGCCATCTCCTCCAGTGTCTCGGGCTGGAAGGTGCGGATCATGATCGCATCGACGAAGCGGCTGAGGACGCGGGCGGTGTCGCCCACGGATTCGCCATGGCCAAGCTGCAGTTCCGAGCCGCTGAGTACCATGGTCTCGCCGCCCATCTGTCGGATGCCGACATCGAAGGAAATCCGCGTCCGGGTCGAGGGTTTCTCGAAGATCAGCGCCACGACCTTGCTGTCGAGCGCCCGGTTCTCGTCCGGAAAGAGCTTCGGCTTGCCGTCGCGGGCGGCCTTGATCTCGGCCGACCGGTTTAGGATGTGCCGCAGCTCTTCCGCCGGGACCTGGTCCAGGTCCAGGAAATGCCGGGTCATGCGGCTTCTCCGGACTGGGCTTTCACCGCGCGGCAGGTGGTGTCGAGCCGGGACACCCCCTCGGCCAGATCGTCGTCCGAGATGTTCAGCGGCGGCAAGATGCGGACCACGTTCGCCCCGGCCGGTACGGTCAACAGACCGTTGGCGCGCGCGGCGGCGACGAAATCGCCATTGACGAAACCCTCGTTCAGGCGCAGGCCCAGCATCAGTCCCTCGCCGCGGATCTCGGCGATGATATCGCCATGCTCGTCGGCCAGCGCACCCAGGCGCTGGCGCAACAGCCCCGCCTTGCGCTTGACCTCGTCCAGGAATTCAGGGTCCGCGATCTCCTCGACCACCGCATTGCCAACCGCGCAAGCCAGCGGGTTGCCCCCATAGGTCGAGCCATGGGTCCCGGCCACCATGCCGGCGGCCGCCTCCTCGGTGGCGAGGCAGGCACCGAGCGGGAAGCCGCCGCCGATCCCCTTGGCGACGCCCATGATGTCGGGGGCGATGCCCGCATTCTCGTGCGCGAACAGCGCGCCGGTCCGGCCCATGCCGCACTGGATCTCGTCCAGGATCAGAAGCAGCCCGTGCTCGTCGCAAAGCTGGCGCAGCGCGCGCAGGTAGGTTCCGGGCACGACCCGGATGCCGCCCTCGCCCTGGATCGGCTCGATCATGATCGCCGCCGTCTCCGGGCCGATCGCGGCCTTTACCGCCTCGATGTCGTCCACTTCGACCTGATCGAAGCCGGGCAGCAACGGTCCGAAGCCGTCGACCAGCTTCTCCTGCCCGGCGGCCGAGATGGTGGCCAGGGTGCGGCCGTGGAACGCGTCCTTGAAGGTGATGATCCGGTTGCGCGTGGGCTCGCCCTTATGGGCCCAGTATTTGCGCGCCATCTTGATGCAGCACTCCATCGCCTCGGCGCCCGAATTGGTGAAGAACACCGTGTCGGCGAAGGTCACGTCCACCAGGCGCTCGGCCAGGCGGCGCTGCTCCGGGATCTCGTAGAGGTTCGACACATGCCAGACGCGTCGCGCCTGCGCTTCCAGCGCGGCAACGAGCTTCGGATGGGCATGGCCAAGGGCGTTCACCGCGATACCGGCGCCGAAGTCCAGGAACTTCGAGCCGTCGGTCGCGATGAGCCAGGAACCCTCGCCCCGTTCGAATTCGAACGGTGCCCGCGCGTATGTCGGCATGACGGGCGAGATCACGGGTCTTGTCTCCTCTGGTCGGCGCGAAATTGCGCCGGGGTTGCAAAAAAGCAAAAACGCCCCGTAGGCAACGGTGCCACGGGGCGGCGATGCTTGACGGGGGGCGAGTGTATGGGCAAAGCGGGGGCGGCTGTCAATCGGGCGGGCCGGGGGCAGGCCCGCGCGGGGAGCGGGACATGGCGCCATCCGGCGAAGGCATCTTTGGCCGTCTTCTGAGGTTTGTCGGGCTCGGCGACAGTGTCGAGCAGCAGTTCGGCGCCGTGCCCTACCGGCGTGGCGCAGGCGGCCTCGAATTCCTGCTGATCACGTCTCGGCGCACCGGGCGCTGGATCTTCCCCAAGGGCGGGAAGATGCCGTTCTTGTCGGCCTCCGACACCGCCGCCGAGGAGGCCTACGAGGAAGCCGGGGTGCGCGGCAGCGTTGAAACCCGGCCATTGGGCAGCTATCGCGACATCAAGATACGCGAAGACGGCGAGACCATGATCGAGGTCGATATGTATCCGATGATGGTCGAGGAAGAGCTTCTGGACTGGCCCGAGAAAGACCAGCGCCGCCGCCGCTGGGTCGGTCTTGACGAGGCAACGATCCTGTTGTCGCATCCGGAGTTGGTGACCATCGTGAAAGAGATCGCGGCGCGCGAGGCGGGTGAGGGAGACGCATGAGCGAACGCGTGGTTCTGATCCGTCACCGCGACGATCCGGCGGATGACCGGGTCGCCAGCTATTTCCGCGCCCGCAACATCGAGCCCGAGATCCGGCGTCCCTTCAACGGCGACGACCTGGGGCCGGTGGACGGAACGGTCGCCGCGAGCGTGGTCTATGGTGGGCCATTCAATGTCTTCGACTCCGACAAGCATCCGTTCCTGAATGATGAGCATCGCTGGATCGAGGGATGTTTGGCGAATGACGTCCCGCTTCTGGGCATCTGCCAAGGCGCCCAGTCGATCGCCTATGTGCTGGGGGCCGAGGTGGGCCCGAAGCCGGGTGAACCTTACGAGTTCGGCTATTACCGGATCGAGCCGACCGAGGCTGGGCGCGACATTCTGCCGGGGCCGCTTTACTTGGCGCAAAGCCACTACCACGAGTTTCAGATCCCGGACGGCGGCGAGCGTCTGGCCGGCAGCGAAGGGTTCGCGAACCAGGCCATGCGCTATGGCACGCGTACCTATGCCTTCCAGTTCCACGCCGAGGTGACGCGCACCGGCTTCCGCCGTTGGCAGGAGGCGCCGTGGGCAAATTTCGGCAAGCCGGGTGCGCAGGCCCGCGAGGAGCAGGACGTGCTGGGCGCCCAGCACGACCAGGCGCAGCATGACTGGTTCATGGGCTTCCTCGACCGGCTCTTCGGCGAGGTCTGAGATAGTCACATGGCCCTCTCGACACATGCGAAGGGCTATTTGATCACACTCTCCGGCGTCATGATCATGACGCCGGACACGCTGCTGATCCGGCTCGCCGCCGTTGACCCCTTCACCCTGGCGGCGACCCGTGGCCTGCTCGGCGGCATCGTGGTCCTGGGGCTCTCCCTGCTTTGGTATCGGGGGGCAGTGACGGCCCAGTTCAGGGGGCTGGGGCATTGGGCATTGGGGGCCGCCCTATTACAGAGCCTGGGCCTGGTCATGTTCGTTGTGGCCGTGGAATATACCAGCGTGGCCAATGTGCTGATCTTCTTTGCCACGACCCCGCTGATCGCGGCGGTGATGGCCTGGGGCTTCCTGGGCGAGCGAGTGGCACCTGTCACTTGGGCGGCGATTGCCGTGGTGCTCGCTGGGATTGTTGTCGTTGCCAGCGGCAGTTTGGGCTCGGTTCATATTTTCGGGGATTTCCTCGCCTTGCTTGATGCCGTCGCGCTTGCTGGGTTCTACGTCATCATCCGGCGCCACAAGGATGTCGATCTGGTACCGGCGATGGGATTGGGCCTGCTGTTCGCGGTCGTGCTGACCCTGCCGTTTTCCGACTTTTCGGATATTCGTCCGATCCAGTGGCTGTGGATTGGCCTCGGCGGCGGCATCGTCGTGCCCTTCGCACTAATCCTTCTGACATTGGGGCCGCGCTATCTGGCGGCGCCCGAGGTGGCCATGCTCGCCTTGCTCGAGACTGTGATCGGTCCGTTCTGGGTCTGGCTGGCATTGGGGGAAGAACCTGGCACCCGGTCGCTGATCGGCGGGGCGATCATCGTCCTCGCGCTGCTGATCCACGCAATCATCCGGCTGCGAGGCATTCGCCGACCGGTCCGGGCGTAAGTGATCAGGCCGTAAGCGACCCGGGCGCAACCGCGTGCGTCAGGCCGAGGGTTTGGCCAACCCGCGGAATTTCACTGCACCGCGTACAGCGCCTTGGCAACTTGCATCTCGATGTCTGATACGGTTTGCCCGGTGAGGTCGCGCCTGAGTTCGGCCGCGACAGCGTCGGCGGTCGCTTTGGTCAAGGACGCACGCAGGCGTCCCAAGACCCGTGGCGGTGCGACCAGCACCAGGCGTTCGGAACGACCTGATTGGACAGCGCGGTCGATGCGATCGGCCAGCGAATCGATGAACCGGTCCGACCCGATCCGGTGCGCGTCGACGGGCTCCATCGCCGAGCGTTGGCCCGGCCCGCTATCGGACCGCCTTCCGGGACGGTCGGCATTGATCTCGCGCGATGGCGGCGCATCGATTTCGCTCTTCCAGTCGACCCGCAGATTCGGCATGCGGTCCGTTCCCTCGTTCACCAGGATCAGGGCTTTGGCGCCGTCTGCGACGACGACCCAAGTAGTCTTGGTGCGGCCCGGTGACATTGGAGAACTCCCTATGCGACAACGATATCGGGCGCTCTGATAACGGCTATTTGGTTGTGCCGTATTGATGTCGCTCAAGACGGGCGAAACCGATGCCGCCTATCTCGGTCTCGCGCCCAACTGGGCGCTCGGCTATACTGACCGAAAATTTCTTGGCGCGGGGACAGCCTGCCCGCGAGCTATCGGAGGCCGCTATGCCGGTCGGATTGAGAGCGAATGCTTGTATCCTCGCGATCGGAATTTGGGGATTCTTGTCGCTGCCGACCTACGCGGCTGACGAGGCGCATGCCGACGAGATCGCGGCAAAAGGCGGGTGTCCCGGGTGCGATCTCAACCTGGCCGATCTGCGTCAACTCAGCGTCACCCATGCGGATTTCTCAGGCGCTCGACTGCGCGAAGCGGACATGAAGCACGCGGTCCTCACAGCGGCGAATTTTTCCGAGGCGGATTTGCAGCGCGCCGAGCTCGAGCGGGCACGTCTCCCGGGTGCGGACTTCACTCGCGCATTGATGCGCAACGCCGATCTGGAGAAATCGGACATTGCATCCGGGCGGTTCGAGCGCGCCGACTTGCGCAATGTCGATTTTGGTGAGGCGATACTCACGGATGCCGATTTCACACGCGCCGACCTTCGTCGGGCTTATCTGCGCCGGGCCGATCTGACTGGCGCCAGGTTCCCAGAGGCGAAACTGGACGAGGCGGACCTCGAGCGGACGAAGGCCGAGCGCGCGGATTTTGCGGGCGCGCGGCTGCCCTATGCGGATCTCGACCGTATCGACGCTCGAGGCGCGAATTTTCGCGATGCCGACCTGACCGGCGCCCGGCTTTCAAGCGCGGATCTGAGCGGCGCGGACCTGCGCGGCGCAAATCTCGAGCGCGCGCATCTCAGGCGCACCAATCTTTCGGGTGCCGATTTGACGGGTGCTACCGGCCTCACCGAAGAACGCCTCGCGCTCGCCTGCGGCGACACGGAGACAAGGTTGCCCGAGGGCATGACGATCCAGCCTTGCGGTTCGTGACTATTAGGCCGCCTCGCGCCGCAGCGGCTGCGCCATGCAGTGGACCCCGCCGCCGGCCCAGGTGAACATGGTCATCTCCGGATCGTAGACGGTGAAGCCCGCCGCCTTCAATTTGGCGTTCAGCCCCTTGGCTCCGGCGGTTGAGAGGATCCGGTCGTCGCCCAGCGCCACGACGTTGCAGCCCAAGGCCATGGTTTCCTTGAAGCTGGCCGGGATGATCTCGATCCCACGTCCCTTTAGCCAATCGACCACGTCCTCCTCGGTGGTCTCGAGGCAGACCGCCGCGCAGCTCTCATTCAACATGCAAACCATCAGGTCGATATGGACGTAGAATTGATCGATGGGCGCCCATTTGATCTCCCATCCCTCGTCCTCGAACCAGCCAGCCACCTGGCGGGCGGCCACATGCTCGGTGCGGTGGTCGGTGTAGCCCAGCAGCAGGGCATTATGTCCAACCATGTTGAAGTCGCCGCCCTCGAAATTGCCCGAGCTCACCATGTCGTAGATCGGGATGCCGGCTTCCAGATAGAAGCGCAGGCAGGCGGCGTATTCGCCGCGGCGGCGCGGGTTCGCCATCTGGCAGATCACCGCGCCGTAGGGGGTCATGAAGGACGAATCCCGGGCATAGACCTGATAGGGGTTCGCCTCGTCCAGCGGCAGGAAGTGGGTGGTGACCCCAGCTTGCGTATAGGCGTCCACCATCTCCCGGTGCTGGCGCATCGCGGTTTGTTTGTCGAATTGGTATCCCTTGCGCTGGGTGTCGCGCACCAGGCTCGACCAGTCGGCGTTCTCCTCGCCCATCCAGCGGAAGCCCTCGACGGGGCCGAGCAGCACGTCGCGCAGGACACCAGCCTCGGAGCGGATGCCCCAACCGGTCAGCTCCGGCGTGCCGCCGCCCTCGATCCGGGCGCGCAGCGGCGTTTTATCCACCTCGTCCATGTCAGACCTCCGGAACCTGTTCGCGGTATTCACCGCGGCAATGCGCGCAAGACTCTATCCATTCGCGCGAGCCTGCGCTATGGCGAACGGCCATGGGACTGACGGCTGCGGAACTGGCGAAGCGGGACGATTTCGCCGCTCAGTATCGGCGATCGACGCAAGCGCCGATCCGCCAGGTCGATTGCGCGGTCTGCGGTTGCGACTATGGCGGCACCAGCTGGGCGGACCGGGCAGAGGTCGATGGGATCATCCGGGCGCTGGGGCTCGCGCCAGGCGTCTCGTTGCTTGAGATTGGCGCCGGGGCAGGGTGGCCCAGCCTCTACATGGCCCGCCAGAGCGGCTGTGAGGTAACCTTGACCGACCTGCCGTTTGACGGCCTTGCGATCGCGGCGAAGCGCGCGGTTGAGGATCACGTGGCGGATCGATGCCGGTTGGCCGTCGCCGACGCCGCGCATCTGCCGTTCGCCGATGCCAGCTTCGATGCGATCAACCACTCGGACGTGCTCTGCTGCCTGGTCGAGAAGCAAGCGGTGCTGGCCGAATGCCGCCGGGTGCTGCGGCCAGGTGGCCTGATGGCGTTCTCCGTCATCTATATCCGCGAGGGTTTGTCGAAACCGGATCACGCCGCGGCCGCCGAGACCGCACCGGAATTCGTCGAGTCCGAGCGCAGCTACCCGGAGATGCTGGACGCGACCGGTTGGGAGATAGTGACGCGTGACGACCTTACGGCCCGCTTCTCGGAGAATTGCTTGCGCAAGATCGGGGTCGAGGAGTCGTTGAGGGGCGACCTTGAACCCCTCATGGGCGTGGATTTCGACGCAAGGCAGGCGCGGATGCGCCGCCGCATCGAGGTTCTGAATAAGGGGCACCTGAAGCGCGAATTGTTCCTGGTCCGCCCGCGCCCGTAGAGTGTTGGTCCTACGCACCCCTGTGGCGCATGGTGCGTTGAAAACGCACCCTACAGGATTTGGCTCAGGAACTCCTGCGTCCGCGGGTCCTTCGCCTCCTTGAAGAAGGTGGCGGGCGGTCCATGCTCGACGATCACGCCCCGGTCGGTGAAGTAGATGTGGTCGGCGATCTCGCGGGCAAATCCCATCTCGTGGGTGACCAGGATGCAGGTCATTCCCTCCTGCGCCAAGTCCTTGATCGTGACCAGCACCTCTTTGACCGTTTCGGGGTCGAGCGCGGCGGTGACCTCGTCGAAAAGCATCACGTCCGGGTTCATGGCAAGGCTGCGTGCGATCGCCACGCGCTGCTGCTGGCCACCGGATAGCTCACCCGGATAGCTGTCCTCCTTGCCCTGCAGGCGCACCTTGGCCATCAGCGCGCGGGCGCGCTCTTCAACCTTGGCCTTGTCCTGCTTCAGCACCAGCAAGGGCGCCATCATCACGTTCTCAAGCGCCGTCTTGTGGGGGAAGAGGTTGTATTGCTGGAACACCATCCCGACCTTCTTGCGCAGCTCCAGCTTGTCGAGGTTCGGGTCATGCACCTCCTGCCCCTCGACGGTGATCGACCCCGCCTGGATGTCGTTGAGCGCATTGACGCAGCGGATGAGCGTCGACTTACCGGAGCCCGACGGCCCGATGATGCAGATCACCTCGCCCTTCATCACGTCGAGCGAGACGCCCTTCAGAACCTCCAGATTCCCGAAGGATTTGTGCACGTCCTTCAGCGAGACGATCGGCTGGTCAGGGGTCCAGGCTGTTTCCAGGTTCATGCCTCGCGCTCCATTCTTGGCCGGATTGTGGGCGGGCAGGTCAGCCGCAGGGCGCCGGCTGCACGCGGCGCAGGACCGATTGCGCGGCGGCGAGCTTGCGGTGGTGCCGCGAGAAGAACTGCGGCGCGAGCCGGGTGGCGGCGATGATGGCGGCGCCCTCCAGCGCCACTTCGCCGGCCCGCACACCTGCGGTCTTGCCATCGATCAACCCGCGCCGGAAATCCGCTGCCAGCAAAAGGCCGTCCGCCGCAGTCGAGGCAGCGGCGAGCGCCAGTCGGGCCGGAGGCGGGGCGACGACGATCAGCGCGCGCGCGACCGACTGTCCCTTGCGAATCAAATCGCGGTTGCGCGTGATCCAGCCCGGGGTCACCTCACGGGTCCCCGGGTCGGGGATCTCGTTGCCCAGGATCTCGCCTTCAAGGGCGGGCTTGTCTGCGTCGCGCATGTCGGCCTCCTTCAAAGCTTCACCGCAAACTTGCGCTCGAGCGCAATGGTCCAGCGCGCGATCGGGTAACAATACGCGAAAAACATGATCAACGCGAAACTGTAAAACGGCACCAGCAGTTCGGGATGGTTGTCCTCGCCCTCCATTGCCTGACGCGTGAGGGTGATCAGCTCCTCAACGCCCAGCAGCGAACAGAGCGGCGTCGCCATGGTCAGGATCGCGTACCAGTTCATCCAGGGCGGGATCATCCGTTTGTAGCATTGCGGCAGGATGATCTGCCACAGCGTCTGCCGGCGCGAGAAGGCGAGGCTTTCGGATGCCTCCCACTGCGCGGTCGGAACCGAGGCAACGGCGCCGCGGACGATCTCGGAGATATTGGCCATGATCGGCAGGCTCAGCCCGATCACCGCCTTGATCCAGTCGGGGATCGGGATGATCACCCCGCCGATCACGATCTCGAATGGGAAGGCCAGCAGCACGATGAACAGGATCACCAGCCAGGGCGAGTTGCGGAAGAGCTGGGTGATGAACCAGGCGATCCGCCTGACCACCGGGTTAAGCGAGATCTGCGCCAGGCCGAGAGCCGCGCCCGCCACGGTGCCGATGGCCATCGACAGGACCGAGATCAGCACGTTGAAGAAGAAGCCGGACCAGACCAGGAATGGCAGCCAGCGCCACAAGGCCTCGGTCGCATCGGCGTAGCCGTATTTGCCCTGGGCATGGGCGAGGACGGGCCACAGAAGCGCGATGCTCAGCAGGGCCAACGGCGTCCAGACCGGCAGGTTCGCGACCCAACGGGTCAGCAGCATCGGGTCCGGCCCGGTGGTCTGCGGCCGGAACGGCTTCAGGACCGCCAGGTCCGTGCGCCCGGGCGCGGTGATGCCGACTATCCCGCGTTTCATGGCCCTACTGCCCATAGCCGGGAATCCTCATCGACCGCTCCCACCTGTGCATGCCGAAGACCAGCACCGCGACCAGCAGGATGTAGACGGTGAACAGAAGCAGCATGGTCGGGTTCTGGGCGCTGGGGAAATCGTTCCAGATCGTGACCGACTGGTATAGGAGTTCCGGCACCGCGATGGCGAAGGCCTGGGTCGTCGTCTTGACCAGGTTCACCAGGTTGTTGTTGAGCGCCGGCAAGCAGACCCGGAACGCCAGCGGCAGAACCACGTAGCGGTAGGTCTGGAGGCGCGAGAAGCCCAGGCTCTCGGACGCCTCGACGGTTGACTCTGGCACCGCCTCGATCCCTGCGCGGAAGATCTCGACATTGAAGGCCCCGGCGAAGAACGAGAGCGAGATGATCGCCCAGCCCACATTGGTGATGACCGGCACTTCCAGCCAGCCGTCGGGCGAGTAGGTGGGCGTGAACTGCCCCAGGGCGAAGTAGAAGAACAGCAATTGCACGAAGGGCGGCGTGTTCCGGAAGAACTGGATGTAGCCCTGCACGATTGCGCGCAGGATCCGCGACTGCGCCCCCTGCAGCCAGGCCCCGATCACGCCGATGACGACCGAGAAGATCACGCAGGCGATCGAGAGTTTGATCGTCATCCAGATGCCCGACAGAATCTTCCCCTGCTGGCGTTCCTCGTACATCCAGATGAAGTTCCAGCGCGGCGCCTCGTCGGCGAGTTGGCGGAAAAACTCCTCCATCAGGTGGTCTCTCCCGCAAGATGGTCGAGCCCAGCCGCCAATGCGCCGTCCAGGATGTCCAGCGCCCGGTCGATCTCGGTATCGGTCACGGTCAGGGGCGGCGCGATGCGCCAGACGGCGCCGCGCTCGGGGCGGCGGCGGATGTTCATCGACAGGCCGCGGCGAAAGCATTCGTCGGTGGTAACGGCGCCAAGGCGGTGGTTGGGCTTGCGGCTTTCGCGGTCCTCGACCAGTTCGACGCCCAACAGCAGGCCCTGGCCGCGCACGTCGCCAATGGCTTCGTATTTCTGCTGTAAGGCCTCGAGCCCGGCACGCAGGCGGGCACCTTTCTCGGCCGCCGCCTCGATCAGGTTCTCGCGTTCGATGGTCTCGAGCACCGCGATCCCGGCCAGCGCCGGCAGCGGGTCGGCCACATGCGATGTGTAGAAGGTGAAGCCCGCCGCGTGCGCCTTCTCCTCGATCTCATCGCTGGTGGCCGTCACCGCCAAAGGCAGGCCGCCGCCGATGGTCTTGGACATGGTCAGAATGTCGGGCGTGACGCCGGTCGCATGGGCCCCCGTCTTGGCCCCGATGCGGCCGCATGCTGTCTGGGCCTCGTCGAAGACCATCATCATGCCCCGGTCACGGGCCGCCCCCGCGAGTTCGCCGAAATAGCCCTCGGGCGGCACGATCACGCCGCCGGCCGAGATGATCGGCTCGGCGATCACCGCCGCGCCCGCCCCGTCGCTCTGCATGTCGAAGAGGCGCAGGCCCGCTTTGAGGCAGGTCATGTCGCATCTGTCCCGGCAGTGATCCACTGGGCAGCGATAGGCGTTGGGCTCGGGCAGGACGAAGCCGCCCGGCACCTTAGGCCCGTAGCCCTTGCGGTCTGACGCATAGGACGCCTGGGCCGCGGCGCCGGTCACCCCGTGCCACGAGCCGCCGAGCGCCACCACCTCGTAGCCCCCGGTCGCCATCTTGGCGAGCCGGAGGGCCGCCTCGTTGCTCTCGGCCCCGGTATTGACCGGTAGCACCCGCTTCAAGGGCTTCGGCAGCCAGTCCTGCAGCTTGACCGCCAGGTCCAGCACCGCTTGCGGCACCATTCCGGAGAAGAGATGGACCGCGGTCTCGCCCGCCTTCTCCATGGCGCTGATCAGCGCCGGGTGATTGTGCCCGATGGTCGCGCACATCTGGCCGGAGGTGAAATCCAGGATCTCGCGGCCCTGGTCGTCCCAGACCACCGAACCTTCGGCCCGGACAAAGGCCCGCTCGAACTGATCGCCGCCATAGCGGATCAGCAGACCGCGGGCTTCTGTCAGATCTGTCGACATATCCTTCCCCGTCATCCTAAGAGGAACCGGTTGATGACGTCCGGTTCAGGGTCGGCGCCCAGCCCCGGCCCAGTAGGGATCGCAAAGCGCTTGTCCGGGCCCGGCAGTCCAAAGCCGTCAAAAAGGGGTGTCGTCAGGGTCGCACCGAACATCTCGATATATTCGATGTCCGTGTGGACCGCGGCCAACTGCAGCGTGGCCAGCAGGCCCGGGCCAAAATAGGGCGAGTGCGGCGCGACCCGGCGGCCCGCCAGCTTCGCCGCCTGCGCGGCCCGGTGGAAGGCGGTGATGCCGCCGATCTTGGTGACGCTCGGCTGGACGTAGCTGACACCCGGGGCGCTGGCCAGGCGGGTCATCTCCTCCGCGTTGGCCACGTTCTCACCCGCCGCGAGCGGAATCCCGCTGGCGGCGAGTGCCGACAGCGCGGCGAAGTCCTCGGGCGGCCAGATCGGCTCCTCGAGCCATTTAAGGTCCGCCGGGGCCATGATCGCCGCCGCCTCGCGCGCGGTAACCAGATCCCAGGGGCAGTTGACATCCATCATCAGATCTATGTCCGGACCCGCCCCCTGGCGCGCGGCCAAGGTCGCGTGGGGGTCGATCTCGTGCAGCTTGATCGCGGAGAAACAGTCTTCGGCGAGCCCCTCGCAAACCCGCGCCACCAAGTCATTATCGGCAATCCGGAAGAGGCTGGCATAGGATGGGACGGCGGTGCGCCCAGCGCCGCCCAGAAGCTGGGCCACCGGCAGCCCGGCGCGTTTGCCCGCGATGTCCCAAAGTGCGATGTCGAGGCCCGAGAGCGCGTACTGCACCGGCCCCGACCGGCCGAATAGATGCAATGTTCGCGATAGCCGGTCCATCACCCCGGCGATGTCGCGCGCATCTTGGCCAACGCCAAGCGGTGCGACCAAATCATCGACCGCTGCCTTCGTTGAGGAAAGGGCGTTATAGCCGAAGGCATCGCCCCAGCCGACTATCCCGTCCGAGGTCTCGACCCGGACCAGCAGGATATCCAGCGTCTGCCAGACCTTGCCGCCGAACCCCGCCGGCGGCCCCTCGTGCTGCTGGAAGGGCAGGCCCACCGGGATCGCCCGGATGTCGTTGATCGTGCTGACCATGGCGTGTACCTGGACCTGGCGGAGAGAGCCGGGCCGGCATTCGCCGGCCCGGCAAAGCTCAGATCACCGACATTGGACTACTTGGCCAGCCAATCTTCGTGGCGGGCGGCCTGGTCCATCAGATACGTGGTCGGCTTGATGCCCCATTTGGCCTCGAGCTCGATCAGACGGCCCGAGCGGTGCCAGTTATATTGCATGCCCGACATGAAGTTGCCGAAGACGCAGTGCTCTTCGGCCTTCGGAACCGCCAGGCCCCAGGGGTTGTCGTCTTCCGAGTTCAGCGGCATTTCGAAGTCGTCGTAATTGCCGGACGCCAAATCCGAACCGATCGACGAGTCGTCGTAGACCCAGGCAATGCACTTCTTGTCGCGCAGCGCCTGCTTGGCCTCGGCATTGCCGGTAAAGGCGATGATCTCGGCGCCATAGCGCTCCTCGACGATCTGGTTGTAGAACGCGCCCTGCTTTCCGCAGACCGGCTTGCCGCGCAGATCCTCCCAGTCGGTCAGGCCCAGGGCCTTGGGCGACATCACGTTGGTGCCGGATGTGTAGTAGTTGGGACCGACGATGCCGACGATTTCGCGCCGGTCGGCGCGGTCGGACATGGTGGCGATCATCATGTCGGTCTTGCCCTGTTCCAGGAACTGCATCCGGTTCGAGGACTGCACCGGCACCAGTTCCAGCTCGACGCCCATGGCGTCGGCCACGTCCTGGGCCATGTCGATCTCCATGCCGACCAGGTCGCCGTTCTCGTTACGGAAACCCCATGGCTTGTAGTCGGCCTTGACGCCGATCACGACCTTGCCGCGCTCCATCACCTTCTTCCAGACGTCGTTGCTGCATTGCTGGGCGGCAATGGCCGATCCGGCGCTGAGTGCGATGGCCGAGGCGGCGAGCCCCGCGATGATCTTTTTCATGGCGTTTATCTCCCTCTTCCTTTTCCCGATTTCGGGACGGGCCGTTCTGGCCTCGGGCTATGGGAAGCGCGAACGGCCGGGCGTTGCAAGGAAATTCTGGTCAGCCACCGGAGCGCGGCCGGTCAGGATTTCAGCCTGTATCCGCGCCGGATCCAGTGCCAGGCGAGCGTGCCAAGCGCCAGGTTCAGCGCGCACGTGAAGACCAGGCCCAGGGCCGGATCGGCATCCGAGGTGCCGAGCGTGCCATAGCGGAATCCGTCGATCAGATAGAAGAACGGGTTCAACTGGCTGATCGTGCGGAAGGGTTCGGGAAGGATGTCGATCGAATAGAAGGTGCCCGAGAGGAACGAGAGCGGCGTGATCACGAAATTGGTGATCGCCGCCATCTGGTCGTACTTCTCGGCGAAAATGCCGCCCAGCACGCCCAGGAGCGCCAGCATCAGCGCGCCCGAGAGCACGAAGGCCAGCGCCCAGATGGGATGCGCCAGCCCGACACCGGCGAACGGGAAGATCAGCATCCCCGTGGCCAGGGCACAGGCGACCCCGCGCGCGGCGCCCCCCAGCGCGTAACCCGCCAGGGTCTCGGCGGGGCTGAGGGGCGGCATCAGGGTATCGACGATATTGCCCTGGATCTTGGCGGCGATGATCGAGGACGAGGTGTTGGCGAACGAATTCTGGATCACCGACATCATCAGGATGCCGGGCGCCAGGAAGGCGGCGAAATCGTCGCCGCCGCCCCTGCGGGCGGCGAAGGCGAGCCAGAAGACCAGCATGAACAGTGCCGAGGTCACCACCGGGGCCACGATCGTTTGCGCCCAAATCCCCGCGAAACGCCTTATTTCGCGGGCGGTCAGGGTCTGCAGGCCGATCCAATTGACGGCGCCGAAACGCCGCTGGCCCATGATCTCGCGGCTTTGCATGGCTGTTACCTTCCGGTCACGCGGCGCGCGTGCCGCATCCCGGCTCTCTTGTAACCGCCGTGCGTGTGCTTACAATAGAAGCTAGATTTCCCCACAGGAGAGAGCGAGATGTCCTGGACCGACGAGCGTGTCGAGAAGCTGAAGGAACTCTGGGGCGAAGGCATGAGCGCCAGCCAGATCGCCAAGGCGCTGGGTGGCGTGACCCGGAACGCGGTGATCGGCAAGGTGCACCGGCTCGGCCTCTCGAACCGGGGCTCGGGCGGCGCGGCGCCAGCCGAGGAGAAACCCGCCAAGCCCGCCAAGGCCAGCCGGTCCAAGGCCGCGGCCCAGCCCAAGGAAGCAGCACCCGCGCCGGAGGAGCCGAAGCCCGCGCCGGTGATGCGCACCGCTCCGGTGATCCGCGACGCCAGCCAGCCGCGCGCGCCCGGCCTGCCGACACCCGAGGAGCAGGCGGCCCGCGCGACCTTGGCCGAGATCGAGAAAATGGCCAAGAAGTTGGACCTGCTTTCGCTGACCGAGCGGACCTGCAAATGGCCGATTGGCGACCCGACCGAGGAGAGCTTCCACTTCTGCGGTTTGCCCTCGGTGGCGGGCAAGCCCTATTGCGAGCATCACGTCGCGGTGGCCTTCCAGCCCATGTCGACCCGGCGCGACCGGGCCCGGGCAGGCCGGTAACCGGGGCGGGGGGCTAAGGGCCGCGCATGATCCGCTATTCCCTCAGATGCGATGAAGGCCACGAATTCGAGGCCTGGTTCCGGTCCTCCGAAGCGTTCGACGCGCAACGCGAGGCCGGGCACGTAACCTGTGGGGTTTGCGGCTCGGCGGAGGTCGAAAAGGCGATCATGGCGCCCTCGGTGGGCGCGAAGGGGAATACCGGCGGCAGCGCGATCGGCGATGCGTCTATCGAAGATGCGCCGCTTTCGAAGCCGGCGAGCCCTGCCGAGGCGATGCTGAAAGAGCTGCGCGCCCATGTCGAGAAGACCTCGGACTATGTCGGCAAGGATTTCGCGGCGGAAGCCCGCCGGATCCACGACGGCGAGGCTGACAAACGCGGCATCTGGGGCGAGGCGACCAAGGACGACGCCAAGGCGCTGAAGGACGATGGCATCCCGGTGGCGCCGATCCCGTGGATGCGGCGGGGGGATGGGTGAGGCGTGACGATCTCACTGTGAGATTTGGATTAAGTCGCTGATTTTTATTGATAAAAACGTTAACATTAACCTGAATGAAAGGAATTTCTCGAGGTCGATGGCGGAGGCGGGGCAGCCATACTACTAATTTTGAAATTAGCTGTAGGATGGGTTCTTTGAACCCGCCATTTCGCCGAAATCGATGTCGCATGGTGGGTGCGGAGCACCCACCCTACAATCGAATTCAACGCCCCACTCGGAAGGATAGAGTCCGCGGCGTACATCACGGTGGAAGGTCGAATAGGGCCACTCCGCCGGATTGGTGACAAGACCGTGCTTGACCGGATTGAAATGGCAATAATCAACATGCTGCAGAAGGTCCGCCTCGTCGCGGATCAAATGCTCCCAATAGCGGCGCTGCCAGATACCGCGCTCCGATTTCCGGGTGCGGCTCCAAGTGGTCCTTCCGGGCGCGGGGATCGCGCGCGAGAATCGAGATTTGATCAAGCGCCAGCGCGTCGGGAAATCGGAGTCCACTGGAGGCAGGGTCCATATGGCGTGAAGGTGATCGGGCAGCACCACCATTGCATCGATGCGGAAGGGGCGTTCACGTCGGGTCGTGCGGATAGCGGTCCGCAGCGCATCGATATACGTGACGAGTAGGTTTGAGCCACGCCGGGCCAGCACTACCGTGAAGAACCAGGTGGCGCCAGGTACCAGGGCGCGGCGATAGTTGGGCATCCCGGAATAGAACGGTCACATAGTTGACCAACGGTTAATACCACAGCGAAGCTCTAAGGTGCGCTGTAGGTGGGTGCTCTGCACCCACCGGAATTCAAACAATTGAATTCATTGCCGAAATGGTGGGTGCAGAGCACCCACCCTACATGTCGCGGCGCCGTGTCGCGGGTGGCGCTGCCAGTCCGTGGTATCCCCCTCCCTTGCGCCCCCTGCCGCCCGGCGATATAGGAACCGCCGTTAGGGACGCCCCCCTCACGTAACGTCACCCTTGCCCGCCTCAGGAGCCCCGGATGCCCCGTCTCGTGATGAAGTTCGGTGGGACCTCGGTCGCCGATCTGGGGCGTATCCGCGCGGCGGCCGGGAAGGTTAGGCGCGAGGTGGAACGCGGTTATGACGTGGCGGTCGTCGTCTCGGCCATGGCGGGGCAGACCAACCAACTGGTCGAACATGTGCGCGAGGCCGCCGCCCCTCCGGGCTCGAACGGCTACGGGCTCTACGATGCACGGGAATATGACGCGGTGGTCGCCTCGGGCGAGCAGGTGACGTCCGGCCTCATGGCGCTGGTGCTGCAGGAGATGGAGGTGCCCGCGCGGTCCTGGCAGGGCTGGCAGATCCCGATCCGCACCACCGGCGCCCACGGAGCCGCCCGAATCGAGGAGATCGAAACGGAGGCCATGGCCCGGAAGTTCGACGAAGGCCTGCACGCGGTCGTCTCGGGCTTTCAGGGCATCGGCCCGGACGGGCGTGTCTCGACGCTGGGCCGCGGTGGGTCGGACACCTCGGCCGTGGCGCTCGCCGCCGCGCTAGAGGCCGAACGCTGTGATATCTATACGGATGTGGATGGGGTCTATACCACCGACCCCCGCATCGAGCGGCGCGCCCGCAAGCTGGAACGCATCGCCTATGAGGAGATGCTCGAGCTCGCCTCGATGGGCGCCAAGGTCCTGCAGACCCGCTCGGTCGAGCTTGCCATGCGCTACAAGGTGCGCCTTCAGGTGCTGTCGAGCTTCGAGGACCTGCCCGGAACCCTGGTCTGTGACGAGGAGGAGATCGTGGAACAGAACGTTGTCAGCGGCGTCGCCTATCAGCGCGACGAGGCCAAGGTCACGCTTCTGAATGTGCCGGACCGGCCGGGCGTGGCCGCCGCGATATTCGGACCGCTGGCGGATGCCGGCGTCAATGTCGACATGATCGTCCAGAATATCAGTGCCGACGGGATGACCGACATGACCTTTTCGTGCCCCACCGACGAGGTGGCCAATGCCCGCGCCGCCTTGGAAGGGGCACAGACCGACCTGCGCCACGGCGAGTTGGTGGTCGATGACGAGGTCGCAAAGGTCACGGTCGTCGGTATCGGGATGCGCAGCCACTCTGGCGTGGCGCAGAAGATGTTCGCGGCGCTTGCCGCCGAGGGGATCAACATAAAGGTCATCACCACCTCCGAGATCAAGGTAAGCGTGCTGATCGACCGGAAATACATGGAACTGGCCGTGCAGGCGCTGCACAAGGCGTTCGGGCTGACGACGGCCTGAACGAGGGCTAGCATTTAAGGTGTTCGGCCCGGCGTTCGAGGGGCCCGGTTTCTGGAAAGAGGAGGGCAGGCATGCCCCCCGACAAGGGTGGATCGCGAGCCTTGTTGCGCGCGCTTCGGGCCGTCATGGCCGGGGCCGACGATGGGGCGGGCGATGGAGCTGGCGGGGGCGCCAATGGCGGACAGCAGCGCATGGACCAGGTGGTCCGCCTAGTCGCCAACAACATGGTGGCCGAGGTCTGCTCGATTTATCTGAAGCGCGACGAACGCACGCTCGAGCTTTGCGCCACCGAGGGGCTGCGTCCCGAGTCCGTGCATTCGGCGCGCCTGCGGGTCGGCCAGGGCCTGGTCGGCCGGATCGCCGAGCGGGCGGAGCCGTTGGTCACCGAAGACGCACCTTCGACCCCCGGTTTCCGGTATCTGCCCGAGACCGGCGAGGAGATCTATCATTCCTTCGTCGGCGTGCCGATCCAGCGGCTGGGCGAGGTGATGGGGGTTCTGGTCGTCCAGAACCGGACCCGGCGCCACTATACCGAGGACGAGGTCGAGGCGCTGGAAATCGTCGCCATGGTGATCTCGGAGATGACCGAGGCGGGCGCGTTCTTGGGCTCGGACGGGCTGGCGGCTGGGCCGGGGCGCCGGGTCGGACCAGTGGTCTTTCACGGCACGTCGGCCTGTGACGGGGTGGCCGAGGGCGTGGTGCATTTGCACGAGCCGCGCCTGGTGGTCTTCGACCCGATCGCCGACGACGTGGCCTCGGAACGCCGTCGTCTGGCCGAGGCGATGGAGGCCCTGAAGGGCGATGTCGACCGGCTGGTCGAGGGCAATGGCCTCGGCAGCGCGGGAGAGCACCGGGAAATCTTCGAGGCCTACCGCATGTTCGCCTATGACAAGGGGTGGCGGCGGCGGCTCGACGAGGCGATCGATTCAGGGCTCGCCGCCGAGGTCGCGGTGGAGAAGGTGCAGTCGGATGCGCGGCTGCGGATGGAGCGGGTCGCCGACCCCTACCTGCGTGAGCGGCTGCACGACCTGGACGATCTCGCGAACCGTTTACTGCGCCATCTTTTGGGGAGCTCGAACGCCGCCGACCTGCCGCGGAACGCGGTGCTGGTGGCGCGCAATATCGGCCCGGGCGAGCTGATGGACCATGCGGGCAAGATCTCGGCGGTGGTGCTGGAGGAAGGCGCCCAGACCAGCCATGCCGCGATCGTCGCCCGCGCGCTGGCACTGCCGACCGTGGTGCAGGCCGAGCGCATCACCCGCGATGCCAATAGCGGCGACCGGATCGTTGTCGACGGCGATATCGGCCGGGTCGATTTGCGCCCCGAGGGCGGGATCCTGGATGCCTTCCGCGAGAAGGTGGCGCTGGCCGAACAGGCGCAGGAGGTCTACCGGACCCTGCGAGAAAAGCCTGCGACCACCAAGGACGGTGTCGCCATCGCCCTCAAGATGAACGCGGGCGTGCTGGCCGACCTGCCCTCGATCGACGCCAGCGGCGCCGAGGGGGTGGGGCTGTTCCGCACCGAGCTGCAATTCCTGATCAGGCGCAACCTGCCGGGGCGCGAGGCCCAGGCAGCCGTCTATTCGCGGGTTCTGGACGCGGCCGGCGGGCGCGAGGTTGTCTTCCGCACGCTCGATATAGGCTCGGACAAGGTGCTGCCGTATCTGAGGCGCGAGGCAGAGCCGAACCCGGCGCTTGGCTGGCGGGCGATCCGGGTCGGGCTCGACCGGCCGAAGCTCTTTCGGATGCAGGTCCAATCGTTGATCCGGGGGGCGAAAGGACGCGCCTTTGACCTGATGTTCCCGATGATTGCCGAGGCCGACGAGTTCCGCGAGGCCCGTGGCCTGGTCGAGGGCGAGGTCGCCCGGCTGGCCGCGTTGGGGCATCCGCGTCCGGCCGAGCTGAAGATCGGTGTGATGCTCGAGACCCCGTCGCTGGCCTATGCCTCGGACCCGCTGTTCGAGGAAGCCGATTTCGTCTCGGTCGGCGGGAATGATCTGATGCAGTTCTTCTTTGCCGCTGACCGCGAGAACGAGCGGGTGCGGCGGCGTTATGATTTGATGAATTTCTCGTTTCTGCGGTTCCTGCGCCATGTCGTCGAACGCTGCGGCGAGGCCGGCACGCCGCTGTCGTTCTGCGGCGAGGCGGCGGGCAAACCGCTCGATGCGCTGGTGCTGGCCGCGATCGGATTCCGCGAGCTCTCGATGCGCCCCGCAGCGATTGGGCCGGTAAAGCGGGCGCTGCTGGGGGCCGATCTAGGCGATGTCCGCGCGGCGATGGAGCGGGCGGACGCGGCCGGTGCGACCTCGGCGCGGTCGGGGCTTAACGCCTGGGCGAAGGAGGCGGGGCTGCCGGTCTGACCGATTAATCCCGTCGCGGGGAATTTATTCAGTGATCCTTCGGTCTGTGGCAATATGATCCTTACCGTTCGAAAGGGAGAGATCGACCATGACCCAGTCCCGCATCACGCGCCGTTCCCTGATCCATGGGGGGATCGCCTCGACCGCCGCCGTTGGCGCGGCGGGCCGGGCCTCGGCGGCCATCACGCCGCCCCAATCGGAGGGCCCCTTTTATCCGGTGACACCACAGGATGATCTGGACGCGGACCTGACCAAGTTCGGAGGCCGCGCAGGGGTGGCGAAAGGGCGGATCATCTATGTGGGCGGCCGGGTGACCGCGCCCGACGGCAGCCCAATCGCGGACGCTGTGGTCGATGTCTGGCAGGCCAATGCCCATGGCCGCTATGCCCATGAGAAGGACCAGAGCCCGGCGCCGCTCGACCCGAATTTCCAGGGCTGGGCGGTGTTGAAGTCCGACGCCGACGGGGGCTACCGGTTCCGCACGGTCTTGCCCGGCGCCTATGCGGTGGACGGCACCTGGACCCGGCCGCCGCATATTCATTTCAAAGTCTCGCGCCGGGGCTATGCGGAGATCACGACCCAGATGTATTTCCCTGACGAGCCGCTGAATGGGGCTGATCGGCTGCTGAACCAGGTCGCCGAGAACGACCGCGCGCGCCTTGTCGCGGCGGCTGAGAGCTTCACCAGTGATCCGGATACCGATACCCTCTACCGCTTCAACGTGGTCCTGGCGCCCGTTTGACGGGCGGGTTGACCGGCAGGCGCGATACGGTTTCTCGTTCGACCAGCCGGCGCTGGGCCGCTCTCATCCAAGACGGCGTTCAATCAAGACGGCGTTCAATTTCGCGGCCGTATCCTTTACCCTGCGCGGACAGATTGCCGCGACCGGGTGGTTTCCGGTGGTTTCTGGTGGCCTCAGCTGAGAAATATTGGTATGCGGTAAGAAAACTTAACCAATTTTAGAGGTGGCCATGGAAATGCCCCTCCCGAGCCGGATGATCCTCGACCAGAAGGCGACCCTGGTGGCCCGTTTGGCCGAGGCGTTGGGCGCCGATGGCGTGATCCATGCCGAGACCGAACTGCGTGCCTATGAATGCGACGCGCTGACCGCCTATCGCTGCCCGCCGCTGGCCGTCGTCCTGCCGCGCAGCACCGAGGAGGTGGCTGAGGCGGTGAAGATCTGCGCCGCCATGGGCGTGCCGATCGTGCCCCGCGGCGCCGGCACGTCGCTGGCCGGTGGCTCGCTGCCCACAGCCGACAGCGTGATCCTGGGCGTCGCGCGGATGAACCAGGTCTTGGAGATCGACTACCCGAACCGCTTCATCCGGGTTGAGACCGGCATGACCAACCTCTCGGTCACCGGCGCGGTCGAGGGCGCGGGGTTCTTCTATGCGCCGGACCCCTCCAGCCAGCTCGCCTGCGCGATTTCCGGCAATATAGCCATGAACTCCGGCGGGGCGCATTGCCTGAAATACGGAGTGACCACGAACAATCTGATGGGTGTGAAGCTGGTGACCGCGGCAGGCGAAATCGTCGAGGTCGGCGGGGCGCATCTGGACCCGGTGGGCTATGACCTGCTGGGTGTCATCTGTGGCTCGGAAGGCCAGCTTGGCATCGTGACCGAGGCAACCTTGCGCATCCTCGCCAGCCCGGAGGGCGCGCGCCCCGTGCTGATGGGCTTCGACAGCTCCGAGACCGCCGGGGCCTGCGTCGCCGACATCATCAAGTCGGGCGTGATCCCGGTGGCGATCGAGTTCATGGACAAGCTCTGTATCCACGCGACTGAGGACCATGCCCATGCTGGTTATCCGCTGGACGTCGAGGCGCTGCTGATCGTCGAGGTCGAGGGATCGGGCTCGGAGATCGAGGAGCAGCTTTCCACGATCAAGGAAGTCGCCAACCGCCATGAACCCATGGTGTTGCGCGAGTCCAAGTCGGAAGCGGAATCCGCGGCGATCTGGCTCGGCCGTAAATCCGCCTTCGGCGCGATGGGGCAGTTGGGCGACTATATTTGCCTCGACGGCACGGTCCCGGTCAGCGAATTGCCCCGGGTGCTCAAGGGCACGGCGGATCTGGCCGAGAAGTATGGCCTGCAGGTTGCCAACGTCTTCCACGCGGGCGACGGAAACATGCACCCGCTGATCATCTTCAACGCCAACGCGCCGGGCGAGCTGGAGAAGGCCGAGGCGCTGGGCGCCGACATCCTGCGCCTCTGCGTCGATGCGGGCGGGTGCCTGAGCGGCGAACACGGGGTCGGCGTCGAGAAGCGCGACCTGATGGAGCACCAATATGCGGCCGAGGATCTGGCCCAGCAGATGGACGTGAAGGACGTGTTCGACCCGGACTGGATGTTCAATCCGGCCAAGGTGTTCCCGCTGGCGGCGTCCGAGGGGCGGCGCGGTGCGTGAGGTTTCAGGACCATCGCGCCCCGGGCTTGACCCGGGGGCCCCTGGCCTTTCAGGCGGGAAGTTGAGGTCCCGGGTCAAGCCCGGGACATCGGAGTCCGTGCTGATGGGTCACGCTCGATGACCGTGCTGGCACCGGCGAACGAGGCCGAACTGGCCGAAGCCGTTGCCGATGCGGCAGCCGCCCGCAGCCCGCTCGAGATCCGGGGCGGGGGCACCAGGGCCGCGCTCGGCCGCCCGGTCCAGGCTGAGAAGACCCTATCGACGGCCGGGCTAAGTGGCATCTCGCTCTACGAACCCGGCGCCCTGACGTTGGTGGTCAAGGCCGGCACGCCCGTGGCCGAGGTCGAGGCGGCGCTGGGGGCGCAAGGCCAGATGCTGCCCTTCGAACCGATGGACCACAGGGCGCTTCTCGGGACCGAGGGCGAGCCCACCATCGGTGGCGCGGTCGCCTGCGGCGTTTCCGGCCCACGGCGCATCCAGGCGGGTGCCTGCCGGGACTCGATGCTGGGGGTGCGTTTTGTCAACGGCCGGGGCGAGGTCATCAAGAGCGGGGGCCGGGTAATGAAGAACGTCACCGGCTACGATCTGCCCAAGCTGATCTGCGGCAGCTACGGCACGCTGGGGGTGATCAGCGAGATCAGCTTCAAGGTGCTGCCGAAGCCGGAAGCCGAGGCGACGTTGGTTTGCGACGGGATGGACGCTGGTGGCGCGGTGGAAGCGCTCGCACGCGCCATGGGCTCGCCGTTCGGCATCACCGGGGCGGCACATGACGGCCAGGCGGCGCTGGTCCGGATCGAGGGCCTGGCGGGCTCGGTCACCTACCGGACCGGGCAGTTGCAAAACCTGCTCGGCGCGCAGTGGCGCGTGCTGGAAGGCACGGAGAGCGCCGGCCGTTGGCGCGCGGTGCGCGACGTGACCGCGCTGACCGGCGAGATCGGCGGGGGGGGCGCGATTTGGCGCCTGTCGGTCAAGCCCTCTGATGGCCCCGCGGCGGTGGCCGCCATCCAGAAGAACCTGGAGGCCGAGGCGGTCTACGACTGGGCCGGTGGCCTGGTCTGGCTGCGCGTGCCGGAGGCGGGCGATGCCGGAGCAGGCATCGTCCGCGCAGAGATCGCGGCGCGCGGCGGCCACGCAACCCTGATCCGCGCGGCTGACCCGACGCGCGCCGGGGTCGAGGTTTTCCAACCCGAACCCGCGCCCCTCGCCCGCATCGCGCGGGGCCTGCGCGCCAAGTTCGACCCGGAGGGCATTCTAAATCCCGGAAAGATGGGCTGATGGCGGACGCCTACGATTTCTGGGCCGAGCGGATCACGGCCGGGGAAGCCGCCGCGATCGTTCGGTTTTGGGAGGCGTTTGTCAAAGCAGCGCCCGCCATTGACGGCACGTTTTCGGGCACCAGTGAGCCCGTCGATGTGGCGGCGGAGATGGCGAACGCGCTAGGAAATCTGAACGACGCCGTGACATCGTGGGAGTTCGGTCCGGTGGAGGGCGGTCATTTTCTCGCATTGTCGCCCGAGCTTGATCACGTCAAGCGGCCCCTGATGCGGGCTATGGTGCGCCGGGCACCGGACATCCCGCGGTTCGAATTCTGCGACGCGCGACGTCCGCACACGGACCTTGATGTCGTGCCGGACGTAGTTGCCTCGCGGATGGCGCGGCCGTTTTCCTTGTCCGGAGCGAAGGCCACGGAAGGCGATCACAGGCGTGTCGATATCACCGGCTGCGGGGGTAGTGCGGATGCCGCTCACCAGGCGGCGCTATTGTTTTCGATCATCGTCGGCGAAGAGATCGAGCGCGACTGGCTGGGGGAGATCCACGCGGAACGCACGGGCGGCGGCTTTGTCTCGCGCCTATTCGGGAGCGGAGACCCTCCAACCGAGCCGATGAGCTGGTTGCCCGGTTTCGAGGAAGAGGCGATGTCGACCCTGGCACGCCTCATGGACGCCCGGCCGGCGGCACGGATGGGCGACCCCGTGCCACCAGACAGCGAGGGGGCTCTCTACCAATCCGAGCCGCACGATTCCGACAACCCGAGAGCCGACGCGATCACCTATCAGACCGTGCACACGGACTATGCCGCCGCGCGGTTCGCGGGCGCACGGATTTCCTCGGTCCGCTTTTCGCGCCATGGCGAAAGCTTTCTCGGCCTTCGGATCGAGCGGACCGCTGAGCAGCCCTTTAACGAAGTTGCCGATCGCGCCGAGATTTCCGAGGCGCTCGACGCACAGCTTCGTGCGGCCGGGGCAGGGGGTGTGTTCGGCGAAGGCCACGGCAAGGGGCATGTCTATATCGACTTCGCCACCACCGACATTGAGCTGGCCATAGCAAGCGTCGAGCGGGAACTGGGCCGTCTCGATGTTGCCGGACCGGCGGCGATCTTGTTCGACGAGGCGGGGCTCGAGGACAAGGTACTGCCATTGCGGATTGCCGGCACGGCACACTGAGGATGGGCTGAGATGCAAACCAATTTCACCGAAGCCCAACTACAGAACCCCGGCATCGCCCGGGCGAACGAGATCCTTCGTGCCTGCGTCCATTGCGGGTTCTGCACCGCGACCTGTCCCTCGTATCAGGTGCTGGGGGACGAGCTCGACAGCCCGCGCGGGCGCATCTATCTGATCAAGGACATGCTGGAAAACAACCGGCCGGCGGACGAGAAGACGGTCACGCATATCGACCGGTGCCTCTCGTGCCTTGCCTGCATGACGACCTGTCCCTCGGGCGTCCATTACATGCATCTGGTCGATCATGCCCGGGCCCATATCGAAAAGACTTACCGGCGGCCTTGGCACGACCGGGCGCTGCGCTGGGTCCTGACCCTGATCCTTCCCTATCCGGGGCGGTTCCGGCTGGCGCTGGCGGGCGCCAAGCTGGCCAGTCCTTTCAAGCGGCTGATCCCGGGCAAGATGGGGGCGATGCTGGACCTGGTGCCGCCCCGGATTGCACCGCCGATGCGTCACGACGATCCCGGGGTCACCCTGGCCACGGGCGAGCGGCGCAAGCGCGTCGCCCTGATGACCGGCTGCGCCCAGAAAGCGCTGAACCCGGACATCAACGCCGCCACCATCCGGCTGCTGACCCGCCATGGCTGCGACGTGGTGGTGGCCGAGGGCGCGGGCTGCTGCGGGGCGCTGACCCATCACATGGGCAAGACCGATCTCTCCCACGCGTCGGCCGCGGCCAACATTCGCGCTTGGGTGGGCGAGGCCGACGGGGCGGGGCTGGATGCCATCATCATCAACACCTCGGGCTGCGGCACCACCGTCAAGGATTACGGCTACATGTTCCGCCACGACCCGAAAATCGCCGAGGACGCGGCCCGGGTCTCGGCGCTGACAAAGGACATCAGCGAGTTCATGGTCGAATTGGGTCTGGGCCAAGCGAGCGCGCCGAAACTGCGCGTCGCTTATCACGCTGCCTGCTCGCTGCAGCACGGGCAGAAGGTGAGCGGGGCACCGAAGGAGCTGCTGCGTCAGGCAGGCTTCGAAGTGGTCGAGCCGGCCGAGGCCCATCTCTGTTGTGGCTCGGCCGGGACCTACAACCTGCTGCAGCCTCAGATCTCGGCCAAGCTCAAAGAGCGCAAGGTGGCCAATCTCGAGGCGGCCGCGCCGCAAGTTATCGCCGCCGGAAATATCGGCTGCATGATGCAGATCGGGACGGCGACCGGCATTCCGGTCGTCCACACCGCCGAGCTTTTGGACTGGGCCACCGGCGGGCCGTGGCCGGAGGCGCTTGCGGGTCTGGACACGGAAATCATCGCGGCGGAATAACGCTCGCAGCCAAGCGCTTATCGCGCTATATTCGCGCATATGAAGAAGTATATCCTATCTCTTGTCCTGGCGGCGGTTCTGGGCGCTGCCTCGCTTAGTGTGGCGCTGGAACTGGATCGACGGCGGATGCTCAACGCCGCCGAGCACAAGCCTTGGCGCGGGGTCGGCCAGGTCAACGTGGCGGGCTTTTCTTCCCGCTCCATGTGCACCGGTACCTTGATCGGCGAGGACTTGGTCCTCACTGCCGCCCATTGCGTGATGAGCGCTTATACGGGCAAGCCCTACCGGCCCGGCGATGTGAATTTCGTGGCCGGCTACCGCCTGGGCCAGAAGGTGGGCCATTCCAAGGCGAAGGCGATCGCGGTTCATCCGGACTACGTGCTGTCCGCGCAGGCGCCGATCGAGCAAGTGGCGACCGATATCGCGCTGATCCGGCTGGCTGATCCGATACCCGCCGAAAAGGCCCCCTGGTTCGCGCTTGGCCCCGCTCCCTCGGGCCAGACTCCGCTGACTGTGATCAGCTACCGCCAGGACCGGCCGAACGCGCTGACCCGGCAGCGCGGCTGCGATCTTGTGGGCACGCGCGGCGCGCTGATCCAGCTCGGCTGCAGCGTGACCTTCGGCGCCTCGGGTTCGCCGGTCTTCATGGGCGAGGGCGAGGAGCCGCGCATCGTCGCCGTCTTGGCTGCGAAGGGGACCGACGCGCGCCACCCGGCGGCGTTCGCGGTACTGGTCGAGCGTGCTTTGGACGAGGTGCGCGCGCTGCTCGACTAGCCGCGCGCGCCGCGCGCAAACGGGCCGATCAGTGGCTGCCGTTGAGCCGCTCGGCCTCGGCGATCGTCTCGCCGGCCGTTTGCGCCGAAAGCTCGGTGCCTGAGCGCAGCATCGTCGCCGTCTGTTCCGCATAGTCGTTGAAGGCGTTCTGATAGAAGTCGGTCATCACCTTCATCGCATCGGTCACCGTCTCGCATTGGCACAGGCGGTCCGAGGTCTCGATATCGGCACCCACACGGCGGCGTGCGAAATCCAACACCTTCGCGTTGAATTTCATCGCGTCGCGGAAGGCGCGGGAATGCAGATGCGCGAAGGCGGTGACGGACTTTTGGCCGTTCTCGGCCGCAGCCTCTAGGTCGATGCCGGGTATGTCTACGGATGCCTGGGGTGCGGTTCGGCTTTGGGGTCGTCTGGTCATTTGAACGTTTCCTCAGCAGGAGCTTGGGGCCCATTGGGAAAGGCCACCTGGGGGGTGCACATCCGTTGCGCGGATCAATCACTGCGGCCGGAAACTGCGGCCGGACACCGCGTTCGGACATTGCGCTCTGACGGGCGCGCTTTACGCTTGGATGCTACTGAGCCAACCCGCCGCAGCCGCCAGTGCCTACTGGGGCGAGTCGCATCGCGAGAATACCATGCGGTGCTTCGGCTCGACCAGTCTTGAATTGTAACTGATCGTGACTACCCGGCCCTGTCTGCGTCACCATCTGCGTCACCATCTGCGTCACCACCGGGCGCGGTCTTGAACGGGTTCCGGCCAATTCCCATATCACCGCTGCCGGAGGCCGATCGAGGCTCCGGCAAAGACGCAACGGCCTGCCCGAAATGGGGGGCCATGACACATGTATCGCTTCGCAAAGGAGGGTATACCCCATGCGCAATTTCGATCTTTCCCCGCTTTATCGCTCGACCGTCGGCTTCGACCGTTTCGGCTCGATGCTCGACCAGCTTCTGTCCGGCGACACCTCGGCGCCGAGCTATCCGCCCTATAACATCGAGAAGACCGGCGAGGACTCCTACCGTATCAGCCTCGCGGTGGCGGGCTTCGGCGAGGGCGACCTGTCGATCGAGGTCAAGGACCAGGGCCTGACCGTAACCGCCAAGAAGCGCGAGGTCGACGAGGATAAGGCTAAGACCTACCTCTATCGCGGCATTGCCGAGCGCGGTTTCGAGCGGCGCTTCCAGTTGGCCGACCACATGAAGGTGGCAGGTGCCGATCTGAAGAATGGCCTCCTGCACATCGACCTGGTGCGTGAGATCCCCGAGGCGCTTAAGCCCCGGAACATTGCCATTGGCAAGAACGGCGCGAAGACGATCGAGGCCTGACCTCTCGTCCATCGCAACTGCTCATTTGGGCGGGCTTCGGCCCGCCCTTTTCGTTTGAGTCAACCGGCCATGCGGCCAGATTACGCTCCCAATTCCGCATATGGTTCCAAAGCACCCCCTGGAGACGGATTTTTCTTGCCTGGCAGGGACGCAGCCTTTAATTGAACACCTGTTCACATCGTGGTCGGCATATGGGGCTTGACCGGGCTGGGGATGCTGAGTTCCTATACCGGCCACGTGTCGGCGGAGGGGCATCTTTGCTCGAGAGCTCAGGCCCGGCCGCGAGCGCTAACCGCCGTTAGAGCGGGGCGTTTTCTGGGAGGAGATGCCGTGACTGGAGAGCCGCAGGGGTCCACGGACCGCGACACCTTTCCGAAATTGCTGCGCGCGAATGCCCGCGAGCGCACCGATCTGCCGGCCAGCCGCGAAAAAGAGTTCGGCATCTGGCAGAGCTGGTCGTGGAAAGAGGTCGCCGAACAGACCCGCGCCCTGGGGCTGGGCCTGTCCAAACTTGGGCTCAAGCCTGGTGAGTCGATGGCGATCATCGGCGCGAACCGGCCGCGGCTATACTGGTCGATGGTCTCGGCCCAGATGGCAGGCGCGGTTCCGGTACCGCTCTACCAGGACTCGGTGGCCGAGGAGATGCAATATGTGCTGGAACACGCCGGCGTCAGCTTCGCCATCGTCGAGGACCAGGAGCAGGTCGACAAGATTCTGAGCATCCAGGACAAGCTGCCGAACCTGCGCCAGATCGTCTATTGCGATCCGCGGGGCCTGCGCAACTACGATCATTCGACCATGCACGCCTACGACGAGGTGCAGAAGATCGGCCGCGCGGCCGAAGCCGAACTGGGCGCCGAGATGGATGCGCGGATCGACGCGGGGACCGGGTCGGAAACCTGCGTGATGCTTTATACTTCGGGCACGACCGGCAAGCCGAAGGGCGTGGTGCTGAGCCAGGACAACATCATCCTGACCTCGCGGGCCTCGGCGGAATTCGACAAACTGACCGAGGCGGACTCGATCCTGGCCTATCTGCCGATGGCGTGGGTTGGTGACTTCATCTTTTCGATGGGCCAAGCTTACGTGAAGGGCTTCTGCGTCGGCTGCCCCGAGAGCGCCGACACCATGCTGTCGGATCTGCGCGAGATCGGACCGACCTATTTCTTCGCGCCGCCCTCGATCTTCGAGCGCTTGCTGACGACCGTGACCATCCGCATGGAGGACGCGGGTCCGTTCAAGCAATGGCTGTTCAAGACCTTCATGGACCATGCCAAGGCGATGTCAGAGAAACGCAAGGCGGGGCAGCCCCCTTCATTCATGGATCGGCTCAAATATTCGCTCGGTGAGCTTTTTATCTATGGGCCGCTGAAGAATACGCTGGGCATGAGCCGGGTGCGCATCGGCTATACGGCCGGTGAGGCGATCGGGCCCGATCTTTTCGAGTTCTACCGGTCGATCGGGATCAATCTGAAGCAGCTCTACGGCCAGACCGAAGCGAGCGTCTTCATCACCCAGCAGCCGGACGACGGAGTCGACCCGGATTGCGTGGGTGTTCCGACGCCAGGCGTCGAGCTGCGCATCGACGAGGGGACTGGCGAGGTCTTCTACCGCTCGCCCGGCGTCTTCCAGGAATACTACAAGAACCCGGACGCGACCGCCGAGACCAAGAGCGCTGAGGGCTGGGTTGCCACCGGCGATGCGGGCTTCATGGACGAGCGTTCGGGGCAATTGCGCATTCTCGACCGCGCCAAGGATGTGGGCAAGCTGGCGGGCGGCGCGCTGTTCGCGCCGAAATACATCGAGAACAAGCTGAAATTCTACCCCAATATCCGCGAGGCGGTCTGCTTCGGCGACGGGCACGATTATGTGACCGCGATGCTGAATATGGATCTGGAATCGGTGGGCAACTGGGCCGAGCGCAACAATATCGGCTATGGCTCCTACCAGGAGCTGGCGGCGCACAGCCAAGTCTACGACATGATCCAGGAGAACGTCGAGGCGACCAATCGCAGCCTGGCCGATGACCCGATGCTGTCGCAATGCCAAATCAGGCGCTTCCTGATCCTGCACAAGGAACTGGACGCGGATGACGGCGAGCTGACACGGACGCTCAAGGTCCGGCGCAGCAACGTCGCCGAGCGCTATCAGACTGTGATCGAAGCGCTTTATGGTGGCAAGGACAGCGTTTTCGCCGAGGTCGAGGTCACCTACGAGGACGGGCGCAAGGGTCAGATTTCAGGCAATCTGGAAATCCGGGACGTGGCGACCTTCGAGTCCCAGAAAAAAGCGGCCTGAGGAGAGCGAGACCATGAGCACCCCGACCGTGGCCGAGGCCGCCAAGACCGACCAGGAATATGCTCACCAGGAGATCGATCACGGTATCAACCCGCGAAAGATCGGCGATGTCATCATGGACATCCGCAACATCACCATGCGCTTCGGGGGCGTGACCGCGATCAAGGATGTCAGCTTCGACATCAGCGAGGGCGAGATCCGGGCGATCATCGGCCCGAACGGGGCCGGCAAGTCCTCGATGCTGAACGTGATCAACGGCTTCTACCATCCGCAGGAGGGCGAGGTCTGGTTCCACGGGGCGAAGCGTGGGCCCATGAAGCCGCACCAGATCGCCCGCCAGGGGATCGCGCGGACGTTCCAGAATATTGCCCTGTTCCACGGCATGACCACGCTCGATAACATCATGACCGGGCGACTGACCAAGATGCACCAGAACATGTTCTGGCAATCGATTTGGTATGGCCGGGCCGAGGCCGAGGAAGTGGAGCACCGCGAAAAGGTCGAACGCGTGATCGACTTCCTGGAGATTCAGGCGATCCGCAAGACACCGGTCGGCAGCCTGCCCTATGGCATGCAGAAGCGGGTCGAGTTGGGCCGCGCGCTGGCCGCCGAGCCGACGCTCTTGCTCTTGGACGAGCCGATGGCCGGCATGAAT
>Ga0224508_10000120_pt1 | contig 80941 bp, 62 predicted proteins | sample SF_Jan12_sed_USG_4_FD_170157 | JGI IMG/M metagenome (GOLD analysis project Ga0224508, IMG submission 170157) | Sediment microbial communities from San Francisco Bay, California, United States - SF_Jan12_sed_USGS_21 | ecosystem: Environmental > Aquatic > Marine > Sediment | place: USA... | reverse complement strand
TATAGGGCTGGCCCCTGTTCTCGGGACGCGACATTACGTGGTGCTCCTTATGCTCACTGTTCAGCCGGTTAAGCACTAATTTGCGTGCTGCTGCCCGGATCGCTTTCCATTCCCGTTTCTCGATTTTCCCGTTCTGATCCAGGTCATATTCGCGCAGGAATCTCTGCGGCTGTAATTTCCAGGTTTTAACCAGATCCTCTACCTGCTTCGCGATAAACTCATCAGACGGATTACTGTGCACGGTATGAAATCCCCCAAGGGCATATAATGTGCTGGCGGTCAGCAGCAAGCGCTCACGGAACCGGTAGTTTCCCAGGCTGAACCTGAACCAGGAAGGCTTATCGGGTACGCGTGTTTGATAGTCGGTGCTATGTCCATACCAGGTGATATCCACTTCGGGAATCACGTGCGCATGGTCGGGATTAATGATGCAGTCACCGGTATCATCAACCAGGCGGAACAGGTGGCTGCTGCGTTGATCTGAAATATTGGTCCAGGTCGTGCGTTTACCAGAACGTTTTCTTTTTTCGATCGTACAGTGATACCAGACGCAACGGCGATCGCTAAACGGTGAACGTATCTCGTCGTTGGGCAGCCATTCACCTAATCCCTTGAGCTCAACATGGCCTTGCGCGGCAGACCTGATCAGCGAGGTCGCGGTACTGCCCATGAAGCGATAGCGTTTAAGGACTTGATAAGAGTAATAGACCAGGTATGCAAACACAGCTGCCAGTAGAGCAAGCAGCACCAGGTACTCTATCCTCGGTAATTCCAGGATTTCAAATTCAATCCACGAAAACATAGCGGAGGTGTTGCGCTTGCTATCAGGTTTCGAATAATTCTTTCACATTAACATCGGCTGTTTCGCCGGCTTCAAACTCCAGTAGATCGCGCGGGCCGAAGCCAAACAGTCTTGCAACAATCAGGTCAGGAAAAGTTTCTATCGCAATGTTGTTGATATTGGAGGATTCGTTGTAGAACTCACGGCGGTCGGCGATCGTGTTTTCCAGCGTACTGATGCGCCCCTGCAAATGCTGGAAGTTTTCATTTGCGCGCAGCTCGGGATAATCCTCGGCCAGGGCAAATAATTGGCCAAGGCCCAGGCGCAATGCACCCTCCGCCAGACCCAGCCCCGGAACATCCTGATTCTGACGTGCCTCTGAAACCCTCGACCGCGCCTGCATAACTTTCTCCAGGGTTTCCTGTTCGAACTTCATGTATTGCTTACAGGTTTCTACCAGCTTGGGTATTTCATCGTGCCGCTGCTTGAGCAGGACATCAATATTTGACCAGGCCTTCGAAACGTTGTGCTTAACGCGAACCAGATGGTTGTAGATACTGACAACGTATATTACCAATGCCCCGACAATCACCCAGAAAATGATGCTAGCAATATCCACTAAATTATCCCCAATTATTAATCTATCCCTGTTATATAGAGATTATTTCAATAAAATCAAGGGCTTGCTATACGTCCAGGTTATTGACATTGAGCGCATTGGTTTCGATGAAGTCGCGCCTGGGCTCTACCTGGTCTCCCATGAGCGTGGTAAAGACCTGGTCTGCCGCTATGGCATCTTCGATTCGAACCTGCAGTAAGCGTCGATTTTCCGGATCCATGGTGGTTTCCCATAATTGATCCGGATTCATTTCACCCAGACCCTTGTATCGTTGAATATTCAACCCCTTGCGCGCCTCTCGAATCAGCCAGTAATAGACCTCGCTGAACTTTTGAACCTCCCGTTGTCGCTCGCCACGACTAATGTGAGATTCCGTGGTAAACATGTCCCCGACCTGCTCAACAAACTGGGCGATGGTCTGGTAGTCAGCACTATTAAAGAACTCGCTACTGAGCTCACTCGGGGTGGTAAGGCCGTGCAGACGCTTATCGAGGATGAGGCCAAAACGATTACTGTTTTCGTCGCCCTTGACTGACACTGTGTAGGATATCGACGCCTCGCTTTTCTCATTAAGTCGAGCAACCAGCACTTCACCCCAATCGCCAATCGCTTTTTCGTCCAGCAGGATGTCATCATTAACGGCTGGCAAATCTACCAGCTCTTGGAGTGCTTCAGCAGGAATATGCTGTGCCAGGCGCTCAAATATGGCCAAAATAGTTATGAATTGACGCGCCAAGTTTTCCAGGGCCAAATCTGATATCGCGGGTGAATCTGTCGTCAGGTGCAAACTGGCGCCTTCGATTGCGAGCTGTAATAAATAAGCATCCAGTTCCCGGTCATCTTTGACATATCGCTCCTGCTTGCCCTTTTTCACCTTGTAGAGCGGCGGCTGTGCGATATAAACATGCCCGCGCTCGACCAGTTCCCGCATTTGCCGGTAAAAAAAGGTTAGCAGCAGCGTGCGTATGTGCGATCCGTCGACGTCTGCATCCGTCATGATAATTATATGGTGATAACGCAACTTATCGATATCAAATTCCTCGCGACCGATACCGCAACCAAGTGCGGTAATCAATGTGCCCACTTCGGCTGACTGCAGCATTTTGTCGAAGCGTGCTTTTTCAACGTTCAGAATCTTGCCCTTGAGCGGCAGAATAGCCTGGGTTTTACGATTGCGTCCCTGCTTCGCAGAGCCCCCTGCCGAATCTCCCTCTACCAGGTATATCTCGGACAGGGCCGGGTCTTTTTCCTGGCAATCCGCCAGTTTGCCGGGCAATCCCGCGATATCGAGCGCCCCTTTGCGACGTGTCATTTCGCGCGCTTTGCGTGCTGCCTCCCGTGCTCTTGCCGCATCGAGGATCTTGTTCGTAATAGCACGTGCATCCGCCGGGTTTTCCTCGAGAAAATCCTTTAACCGCTCGCTGACAACGGATTCGACAATCCCCTTGATTTCTGAAGAAACCAGCTTGTCCTTGGTTTGCGAGGAAAACTTGGGATCTGGAATTTTAACCGATAAAACCGCGGTCAGCCCTTCTCGTGCATCGTCACCACCGGTGTTGGGCTTCTCCTTCTTGGTCTGGCTGTTTTCGATATATTGATTCAGCGTGCGCGTCAAAGCTGAACGAAATCCAGACAAATGCGTGCCCCCGTCTCGCTGTGGAATGTTATTGGTAAAACAGAATATGTTTTCCTGGTAAGAATCATTCCATTGCATCGAGACCTCTACGACAACATCATCCTGTTCCATGTTGATATCAATCGCTTTTTCATGAATAGGATTCTTGTTTTTGTTCAAATATTCGACGAAAGCTCGAATTCCGCCCTCATATTCGAAGATATCTTCCTTATTGGTTCGTTGATCAACCAGATGAATACGCACACCGGAATTTAGGAAAGACAGTTCCCGCAACCTTTTTGCGAGTATGTCGTAATGAAACTCGATATCGCTGAAGATCTGACGGCTGGGCAAAAAGCGCAGTTCGGTTCCAGTCTGATCGGTTTCTTTAATTTCTTCGAGCTTGCTCTGGGGTTCACCCAGTTTGTATTCCTGGCAGTAGAGTTTACCTTCCCGTTTTATGCGCAGGGAAAGCGTTTCAGACAACGCGTTTACGACTGAAATTCCGACACCATGCAATCCGCCGGAGACTTTGTACGAATTATCGTCAAATTTCCCACCGGCATGCAGTACCGTCATAATAACTTCCGCTGCCGAGCGCCCTTCTTCCTCGTGAATATCGACCGGAATACCGCGACCATCGTCCTTCACAGATATCGATTCGTCGGTATGAATGGTGACCATTATTTCCGAGCAATGGCCTGCCAGCGCTTCGTCGATCGAGTTGTCAACGGCTTCAAAAACCATGTGGTGGAGGCCAGTGCCGTCGTCGGTATCACCAATATACATCCCGGGACGCTTACGCACGGCATCGAGGCCTTTTAGCACTTGTATGCTAGAAGAATCGTATTTTGTCATGTATGGATCTAACTGCTTTTTTGAGGCTTTATTGTACCATGTTCCACGTGGAACAATTTAAATTCTTTCGCTTTGATGGGCCCCGGTACCACGCTGTCAATATTGCTGATAAACAACTGTAAATCCATTTCAGCAAGCTGCCCGTAGGCCAGTTTCTGCGCTTCATGGTCCAGTTCCGAATGCAGATCATCAATTAACAGGATGATGCGCTTTTCCTGCTTTTCGCTGACCAGTTTGAGCACCGCCAGTAACAGGGCCAGGCAAAGTCGCTTACCTTGGCCCCGAGAGACAAACTCGCTGACTTTCCTGCCATCGGAGGTCAAGTCAATGTCGTCCCGGTGAATCCCGATACTGGTAAAACCACTACGGATATCGCGCTCGCGATGGTCGCCGAGCGCGTCGGCAAGATCCCGGTGTTGCGGCCATCCCTGGTGATAATTCAGCTCTAGCGATAGACCTGACAAAATTTTGCCGAGTTCGGTTAACAGAATCTTGCCCAGATCTGCACAATACTGGTTTCGCATCTTGCTTATATTCCGGGATGGTTCCAGCAAGTGCTGATCCCAGTAATCCAGCAGTTCGGGATTCTTGCGGGATTTTAACAAGTGATTACGTTGCTTTAAGGCATGCCGGTACTGTCTCCAGTATTCGGCGTAATCCGGTTCCACGTGAAACAAACACCAGTCGAGGAAGGCGCGCCGCTGCTGCGGACTGCCTTCGATTAACTGGATGATATCTGCATTTGCAATATTGACCGGCGATCGTCTCACTAATTCGGAGCGCTTCCTTACGGTCTCGCCATCGATCCTGATTTCAAGCTTCCTGTCGTTCTTGGCCAGGCCTGCTTTATAGCCGTTGAAACGACCAAACAGGAGAAAACCCGCCTTACCGTGTTGAATACACTGTTTTAGCTGATGTGTGCGAAAAGAATGAGCCTGGCACAGGACAAAAATAGCTTCCAGCAAGCTGGTTTTCCCGGACCCGTTGGCACCACTGATCAGATTTAGCCGCGGATCAAAATCGAGCGTTGTGCTCTGCAGATTCCTAAAATCCGTCAGGCTCAGCTGACTGATTGCCATGCGGATCCCGGGTAATCCTATAGCCGCATCGGCATCACGACATAAAGACTGGAATCGTCCTCGCTGTCACTAATAATGGCGCTACTGTTTGAATCCTTTAATTTAACCTGGACTTTTTCAGAATCGATGACATTCAAAACATCAATGAGATAAGTTACATTGAAACCGATCTCGACGTCTGACTCATTGTAGTCGATCTGGAGTTCTTCTTCCGCTTCTTCCTGATCTGGATTGTTTGCCTGGATCGATAAATTGCCGGCTGTCAAAGTCAATCGTATCCCGCGATATTTTTCGTTCGATAAAATCGCTATTCTGCTCATTGAATTTTTCAGCGTTTCCCGATCAACCTCCATCGTTTTGTTACCATCAACCGGAATAACTCTCTGGTAGTCGGGAAATTTCCCATCTATCAGCTTGGTTGTAAAAACCAAAGCGTCTGTTTCGACGCGCAAATGGTTCTGACTGAGCACGCATTTAACCTGACTATCATCAGAATCCAGCAAGCGCGACAATTCGAGCACCGCTTTTCGCGGAATTATGATCTGTTTTTCGTCGGCAACTCCGGTGTCAAGACTGGTTTCGCTTAGCGCGAGGCGGTGACCATCTGTCGCGACCAGTTTGATATTGTCAGAGGATATCTCCATCAAAATACCGTTTAGATAATAACGCACATCCTGTTGAGCCATCGCAAAAGAGGTTTTATCAAACAATGATTTAAAAACATTTTGGGGGATTGAAAATGTTTGCTGCGCCTCGATTTCCTCAAGGCCCGGGAAATCCTTGGCGGGAAGCGCGGCCAGGCTGAAGCGACTGCGTGCCGATGTAAGCGATACTCTAGAATCTTCAATATTGAATTTAATTACCGCAGATTCCGGAAGAGCTTTGCAGATATCGAGTAGTTTCCGCGCTGGTATCGTGGTCTGAAAATCATCGCTGCTATCGGCGCTAATACGCGCGACCATTTCAATTTCGAGATCGGTTGCGGTGAGCGACAAGTCACCACCTATAGACTTAAGTAAAACGTTACCGAGAATCGGTAAGGTTTGTCGTCTTTCTACGGCACCAATCACTTGTTGTAAAGGCGCGAGGATATCTTCTCTTTTAATCGTTGTTTTCATTTGTATACTTAACTTGTTGTGTCTATTAGTAACTGCATTTCTAATGAATAACTCTGCTTTCTCTTTATTTTTCAAATAGTTATCAGGTTTTATTCCATTTTAAAACTGTCCAGCACCTCTTATTAAACTGTGAATAACCGCGGGATAAAAAGCCACATTTTTTTTATCACCACTTTATCCACAGCTACCCAGCCGTGTTCTCCAACGGGTTAATTGCTCAGCATCCGCGCCAGGATCTCAACATCTTCGTCGATGCGTCGGTCTTCGCCACGCAATTCTTCTATCTTTCGACAGGCATGCAACACCGTCGTATGATCTCGACCGCCAAAGGCACTCCCTATCTCGGGTAGGCTGTGTCGCGTCAACGTTTTTGCAAGCGCCATTGCAATTTGACGCGGCCGGGTGATCGAGCGGTTGCGCCGACTCGACAATAAATCAGCTACCCGGATTTTGAAATACTCCGCGACCAGTTTCTGGATGTTATCAATGGTAATGGGCTTATCCTGTACCGCCAACAATTCTCTTAGCGCCTGGCGAGCAAAGTCCTGGGTGATTGGTTCGCTGCTAAAGCGCGCATGTGCCACGACCCGTTTCAAAGCTCCCTCGAGCTCCCGAATATTCGATTTGAATCGTTCGGCAATGAAAAAAGCCACGTCATCAGGTACATCGGCTGCGGCTTGCTCGGCTTTACTGATCAGAATAGCTACGCGGGTCTCGAGATCAGGTGGCTTTATATCAACCGCAAGCCCCCATCCTAAACGGGATTGAATACGATCTTCGAGTCCTTCTATTTCCTTTGGAAAGCGGTCACAGGTGATGACCATCTGGGCTCGTGCCTCGTAGAGTGAATTGAAGGTGTGAAAAAACTCTTCCTGCGAGCGGTTCTTGTCTGCGAGAAACTGGATATCGTCGATGAGCAGGGCATCGAGACTACGGTACGAATTTTTGAAATCATTCATGCGGCTATGCTGCAGGGCTTTCACCATGTCAGAAACGAAACGTTCACAATTCACATACAAAATATTGGCTTCCGGATTGTTTTCGCGAATCTGGTTACCGATCGCGTGCATCAAATGCGTCTTGCCAAGACCAACACCGCCATATATGTATAACGGATTGTATTCCGATCCCGGATTACTGCTGATCTGTATCGATGCCGCCCGCGCCAGCTGGTTCGATTTTCCTTCGACAAAGTTCTTGAACTTTTGCGACTCGTTAAGACCCGAGGAGCGATAGGTTCGGGGAGGCGGTGCGGGCGCAACCGTTTCGGATTCTACTGGCCTGGCATGGGAACCAATCATCAGGCTGACCGAGATCGATTTGCTGTCATCGAGGCTGGTTACGAGTTCGCGAATTCGATCAAGAAAATGTTTGCGGACCCAGTCCATGACAAAACGATTCGGGGCCAGCAACTTCAGCGTGTTAAGTTCCTGCTCTACCTGCAGTGGCAAAATCCAGGTATTGAGTTGTTGCTCGCTGATTTCGCCTTCGAGGCAGGAAATACACTGTTGCCAAATAGAATTCAAAACATTCCCAAGTGTTTGTTTTCGCGTGCCAAAATGGACGGAAAAGGCAGCCTGCCCGAGTACTAACGCGTCGCGTAGACCGGTAAAAAGCCACTAAAAAGTAGATTTTTCGGCTCTATTACCCGCTTTTTGGGTAATTCCCCAGGTTCAGCCGATAAGGCGTAATATTATACTTATCCACAGCCCGAGCAAGAGCTGTGACCAAAAAAATTGAAGAATTTTTAGCAATTCACGATGTATTGGGTTGCGCGCTGGAAAATTGTAGAAATATTGGCGCCAGGTTCAATTAAATATTGACGTAACGCGGCACTAACAGTACATTGTCGCGCCTTGTTGAAATTGACAAACTAGAGAGCCGAGGCGTTTGACATGAAACGTACATTTCAACCCAGTAAACTTAAGCGCGCCAGAACGCATGGCTTTCGTGCACGTATGCAAACTCGTGGTGGGCGTGATGTAATCCGGGCGCGGCGAGCGAAAGGCAGAGCACGTCTCACTCCGTAAAGTGAATGCCAGTGTCAGCGAGTCTTTTCCGAGACAGCTGAGATTAACGCGCGCAATCGATTTTCAGCAGGTTTTTAAGAACAATATTCGAATTGGTGACGCCAGCATCACGCTTCTGGTCGGCAAGAATGCGGTCGATTGCCCGCGCATCGGATTTGCGATAGCTCGTAAACAGGTACCGGCCGCGGTCAAGCGAAACGCGCTGAAGCGCCTGTTTCGCGAGAGTTTTCGCAAAAACAGGCATCGCTTGCCGCCACGGGACATAGTGGTTATGGTGAAGCGCGAGATATTATTAACCAGGCCGGCTGATCTCCGGGCCTTACTGGATCAACACTGGAATAGCATCATCGAACAATGCAAAAGATCCTGCTAGTACTCATTCATGCCTATCGCTACCTGTTGAGTCCGCTGTTCGGCAACCATTGCCGATTTACCCCTTCCTGTTCCCGCTACGGTGTCGAAGCGATTGAAGCGCATGGTGCACTGAAAGGGCTGTGGCTGACGATTAAGCGTGTTGCCAGCTGTCACCCCTGGCACCAGGGAGGCTACGATCCGGTACCGGGCTCCTGCAATGAGCACAAGCATGGATAATTCGCGTCTTTTCCTGTTTGCTGCCCTGGTCTTCGTCGGTATGTTGATGTGGCAGCAGTGGCAGATTGATTATGGGCCGAAGCCGGATGCCGGCAGCGAAGTGGAATCGATTGGCGAAGGCCCGGTTGCAGAGCAGGGTGCTCCTATCGATGATCTGCCAGATCAGGCGGCGCCGATTACCCCGGGCACCGATACCACGACAGAAACATTGCCCACCGCGAGTCCTGAGCAGCAATTGGTAACGGTCGACACCGACGTGATTCGAGCGCTGATCGATAAGCAGGGCGGCGTGGTGCGATCACTTAAACTCAAGAAATATCCGACCTCGCTAGAGCAACCCGACGACTGGCTGGAACTGGTCCATAGTGCAACAAACTCGGTCCATATTGTGCAAAGCGGACTGCGCAACAAGGAAGAAAAAGCGCCCACGCATTACAGCGTTTACCAGGTTGAGCAAAGCGCTTACGAACTTGCCGATGGTCAGGATGAGCTGGTCGTGTCGATGCGCTGGAATCAGGACGACGTCGAGGTAGTCAAGAGCTATCATTTCAGGCGCGGTGATTACCTTATTGATGTAAAGCACCGGGTTGAGAATCGGTCACAGCAGGAATGGCAGGGCAGTGAATACCGCCAGATTCAGCGCTCACCACCGCTGGAAACGTCACGACTGCTTTATACCTATACCGGATCGGTGTATTACAACGAAGAAACCAAGTACGAAAAAGTAGATTTCGATGACATGGAAGATAGCCAGCTGAAGCTGGAATCTGATGGCGGATGGATTGCCATGATACAGCACTATTTTCTCTCGTCCTGGATCCCGGGACAGGACGAGAGAAACCTCATTTACACGATTGCCAACACGAAACGAAATCCGTCAACCTATACGATCGGGCTGCGCTCCGCGAACCGGGTGATCCCGGCCGGTGGCAACACGGAGTTCGTCAGCCAGTTATTCGTTGGTCCCAAGATCGTTAACCGGCTAGAAGAGATTGCTCCCGGCCTCGACCTCACGGTCGATTACGGTGTGCTTACCTTTCTCTCCAAACCCCTTTACTGGCTGCTGGCCTGGTACCACGGTTTCGTCGGTAACTGGGGTGTTGCAATCATACTGTTGACCCTCACGGTCAAGGCTCTGTTCTACAAGCTATCGGAAACCAGTTACCGGTCGATGGCAAAAATGCGCAAGGTCAGTCCGCGCCTCAAGACGCTCAAGGAACGTTATGGTGACGATCGCCAGAAGATGAACCAGGCGATGATGGAGCTGTATAAAACCGAAAAGATTAATCCAATGGGCGGCTGCCTGCCGATACTGGTGCAGATTCCGGTTTTTATCGCGCTTTACTGGGCGCTGCTGGAAAGCGTCGACCTGCGCCAGGCTCCATTTATCTTCTGGATCAAGGATCTGTCGGTAATGGATCCGTTTTATGTTCTACCGCTAGTGATGGGAATCAGCATGGTAATCCAGCAGCGGTTAAATCCGCCGCCACCGGACCCGATTCAGGCCAAGATAATGATGGCACTGCCATTCGTATTCACCGTTTTCTTTGCCTTTTTCCCCGCCGGGCTCGTGCTGTACTGGGTTATCAATAACGTGCTGTCGATTGCGCAACAGTGGGTTATTACCAAACGCATCGAAGCCGGTGCCAAGTAAACGGGTGCCGGGGATAACCAGCGCGTCATTTCTGCCATGCCATCGCATGAGACCATCGCCGCAATTGCAACACCCCCGGGAACGGGTGGTATCGGCATTTTGCGGCTATCCGGAAGCAGGGCGCTTGCCATCGGCGAGGCCATCAGCAATAGCAAGCTAAAGCCTGGCGTTATCCAGTTTCGACAGTTTTTTGATCCAGAGGGGCTGGTGCTTGATCATGGACTGTGTCTGTATTTCAGGGCGCCCAACAGTTTTAGCGGCGAAGATTGTGTCGAAATCCAGGCCCATGGCGGGCCGATCGTGCTCGACATGCTGCTGGAAAGGCTCTGTGAGCTTGGCGCCCGCCTGGCGCACGCGGGGGAGTTCTCCGAGCGTGCGTTTCTCAATGGCAAGCTTGATTTAACCCAGGCCGAGGCGATTGCCGATTTGATAATGTCGGGCAGCCGCGCGGCGACACGAGCGGCGATGCGCTCCCTCGAAGGCAGGTTCTCTCAGCAGGTCCACGCTCTGGTCGAAGAAATCATCAATCTCCGGGCCTATATCGAAGCGACGCTGGATTTTGCCGAGGAAGAAATCGATTTTTTGGACAATAGCGATACCAGCCAACGGCTCGAGGACTGCAGCCGCCATTTACAACAGCTGCTCGAGCAGGCCGAGCACGGCAGAACCTTGCAGGAGGGATTGAGCGTCACACTGGCCGGGCTTCCGAACGCCGGTAAATCGAGCCTGTTAAATTATCTCGCCGGATACGAGGCAGCGATTGTCACCGAAATTGAAGGTACCACGCGTGATGTGCTGCGTGAACATATATCGTTGAAGGGCATTCCACTCAAGATTACCGACACAGCGGGGCTGCGTGAACCCGAGAATCCGGTAGAGCGTGAAGGTGTGCGGCGCGCCTGGGAAACCATCGCACAGGCGGATGTAATCATCTATCTTGTTGATTCCAGCAAGGGATTAACCCCGGCAGACCGGAAAAATATTAAGGCGCTGGCGAGCGATAACCTGCAACTGGTATACAACAAAATCGACCTGGTAGATGCAGACCTGCCACGCGAGCCGGAAGCACTTTATATCTCAACCCTTGATGGCAGCGGCATGGAGTTGCTGATAGCGCATATAACCGGCCACGCTGCCGATTTCAACCAGGATAGCCAGGTCTTCATGGCGAGGCGGCGCCACGTCGACGCATTGTTGCGGGCGCAAAATTGCCTACAGCGGGCTGAGCAAACCTTTAAAACAACGCGCTCGGGAGAACTAATGGCCGAGGATTTGCGCCAAGCACAACAATCTTTAAATGAAATTACCGGCGAATTTAGCAGTGACGACCTGCTGGGCAAGATTTTCTCGACTTTCTGTATCGGGAAATAGTGCTGCTATGCGCGCTAGCATGGTGTCTGAAGAGAAGTCAGCAGCGCCTTTATCTCGGGTTGATGCAAGCGGCGCAATACCAGCATTTCGCGAAATGTTTCGGGGTCTTTGGTGAAGGTCAGTTCGCCGCTCAGCGGAAAAGCCTTGTCGTAGAGCCGGGACAGCCAGAAGCGCAATGCAGCGACACATAGCATATATGGCAGGCTGTCGATTTCGGCGGCCTCGAGACGGCGATGCTGCTGGTATGCCTCTAGCGTCGCGCTGATCCTTTCAGCAACCAGCAGCCCGCGGTTATCGATACACCAGTCGTTCAACAACACTGCAATATCAAATACGAAGCTGTCGCTGCAGGCATAATCGAAATCGAGAATGCCACCAAGTTCATTTTCCCTGAATAATACATTGTCGCGAAACAGGTCAGCGTGTATCGAACCCCGGGGCAGGCTGCCAGGATCAAACTCGCTGGTGGCATGCAGGGTCGTTTTGATGAGTCGCAGATCGGCATCGTTAAGACTGGTATCGAGCATGTCGGTTACGGCTATTATCCAGTCGATACCGCGCGGATTCGTGCGCTTACCCGGGTAGTCCTGTCCCACCAGGTGAAAGCGAGCCATCTCGGCGCCGATGATGGCACAGTGGACGGATTCTGGTTGGGGTCGCACTTCTCCATCGAGCCGATTAATGATTGCCGCTGGCCGCTGGTTCAGCGTCGAGAACAGGGCACCGCGCCGGTCTGCGACAGGACTGGAGCAGTGCAACGAGCGATTCACCAGGTGCTGCTGTAATCCCAGCATGTAGGTGAGCTCGTCATCGCTATGATGTTCGTAGAGGGTGAGTACGAAACACCCGGCCTCGGTATCGAGGTAGTAGTTGGTATTGGTAATGCCGGTCGTAATCGCGGAAAAATTTTGCAGTTTCCCTAACTCGTAGCGGGTTAGAAACTGCTCAAGTTGTGCTGGTTCGACGGTGGTGTAAACAGACATGAAGGCTCGCTATTTGAAGTCCCAAACGAACGAAGTCAATACTACGGCTGTGATATGATCCTGGTTCGGGCCTGGGCATTTTAGCGTATCTGGATGAAGCAAGAGAAACGAAAAAAACTGGTGCTGGTTGACGGCAGTTCCTACCTGTTCAGGGCCTACCACGCACATTTAAGGCGAGGCATCAATCTTACTAGCCCATCAGGGAAGCCAACGGGCGTCATCTACACGGTTCTAAATATGATAAACAAGCTAATAAAGGAAGAGGTGCCCGATCGCTTTGCTGTTGTTTTCGATGCCAAAGGAAAAACCTTTCGTGATGACATATATCCTGAGTACAAAGCTAATAGGGAACCGATGCCCGACGACCTCAGAGATCAACTAGAACCCCTAAATGAAATTATAAAAGCCAGAGGTATACCCTTAATTAGTATTGAGGGGGTTGAAGCAGATGATGTGATCGGCACCATGAGCCGCCAAGCCTCTGAACAAGGATACCAGGTGCTGGTTTCCACCGGTGATAAAGACATGGCTCAACTAGTGAATAAAAATGTGCGTCTTGTAAACACTATGGATAGCAAATTTATGGATGAATCTGGGGTAGTTGATAAATTTAATGTGCGAGCCGAGCAGATTGTCGACTATCTCGCCCTCATGGGAGATAGCGCGGATAATATTCCGGGTGTGCCTAAAGTAGGGCCAAAGACAGCAGCTAAGTGGATCGGTGAATATGGCAGCTTGCAGGCTGTGATGGAACATGCAGAAGATTTTAAAGGTAAAGTGGGAGAATACCTGCGAGAATCGCTAGAATTCTTGCCAATGTCTTATGAGCTCGCAACTATCAAGCTTGATTGCGATACGGGTATCGGTATTGACGAACTTGAGTTAAGAGAGAGTGATCCTGACACTCTCGCAGACTACTACCGCGAATTTGGATTCACGCGCTGGTACGATGAAATTAAAGGTGGTGAGGACAAAGTGGATAAACCGGCCGCCCCAAAGATGGATTCCGATTATGAATGTGTGCTCGACCAGGCAAGCTTTGATCGGTGGTTACAGCACCTGCGCAAGGCCGATAGTTTCGCCATCGATACCGAAACCACCAGCATCGATTACATGCGCGCGGAGCTGGTGGGAATATCACTGTGCCTCGAGGCGAGCAAAGCCTGTTACATACCGCTGTGCCACAACTACGAAGGCGCCCCGAAACAACTGGATAAGACCCAGGTACTGGCCGCGCTAAAACCAGTGCTCGAAGATTCAGCGATCGGCAAGATCGGTCAGAATATCAAGTACGACGCGCATATCTTCATTGGTGAAGGGATACGCATGCGCGGTCTCGCGCACGACACGATGCTCGAATCCTATGTGCTCAATTCGACCGCGAGCCGCCACAACATGGATGCTTTGGCGAAGTATTACCTCGATCGCGATACCATTCATTACGAGGATATAGCCGGCAAAGGCGCTAAACAGAAAACCTTCAACCAGATCGAGCTCGATCAGGCCAGTGACTATGCCGCCGAAGATGCCGACATCACGCTGCAACTGCACCAGGTGTTGAGTGCCGGATTGCAGGAGCATGACAGACTCGAGGTGGTTTACCGTGATATCGAAATGCCCCTGGTCGATGTGTTGCTGGAGGTCGAACAAAACGGTGTTTTGATTGATCGTGACCTGCTCAAAAAGCAGGGTAAGGAGATAGATAAAAAACTAGGCCGGATCGAACAGGCGATTTATCAACAGGCGGGTGAAGTTTTTAACCTGAGTTCACCCAAGCAAATCCAGGCGATTCTGTTCGAAAAGCTGGATTTACCCGTATTGCGCAAAACGCCCAAAGGCCAGCCATCGACAGCGGAGGACGTGCTCGAGGAACTCGCCGCTGATTACGAGATTCCAGCCTTGCTGATAGAGCATCGTGGTTTGAACAAGCTGATGTCGACCTACATCGACAAGCTGCCGCAGGAAATCAATTCGAAAACAGGGCGCGTGCACACCTCTTACCAACAGGCGGTTGCTTCCACCGGGCGCCTGTCATCGACCAGCCCGAACCTGCAGAATATTCCGATTCGTACCCAGGAGGGCAGGCGTATTCGCGAGGCCTTTGTTGCTCCCGCGGGCTACCGGATCCTGGCGCTTGACTATTCCCAGATCGAACTGCGCATCATGGCGCACCTGTCCGCCGATGAAAGTCTGCTCAATGCATTCGCGCGTGGCCTCGATGTGCATCGTTCAACTGCGGCCGAGGTCTTCGGTGAGGCGTTAGAGCAGGTTAGTCCTGAACAACGCCGTGCGGCCAAGGCGATCAACTTCGGGCTGATCTACGGCATGTCGGCATTTGGCCTTGGCAAGCAGTTGAATATCGGCCGCAACGAGGCTCAACAATATGTGGATACCTACTTTGAGCGTTATCCCGGGGTTAAGCGATACATGGAGGAGACCAAGCAACGCGCCCGCGACCAGGGTTATGTCGAAACGGTCTTTGGGCGCAGGTTGTATTTGCCGGATATCAATGCGCGCAATGCGAATGTGCGGCAATACGCGGAGCGCACCGCCATCAATGCACCGATGCAGGGCACCGCGGCTGACATTATCAAGCGCGCCATGATCGAGGTGCAGGCCTGGCTTGTCGATGAAGAACCGGACTGTAAGATGATCATGCAGGTGCACGATGAACTGGTTTTTGAAGTCACGGCCGGCGAAGTTGATTCCTGTCAGCAAGCCATTGCCGCATTAATGACCGGGGCAGCCGATCTTTCCGTAAAACTGGAAGTCGATGCCGGGGTCGGGCTCAACTGGAACGAAGCCCATTAGCAGTTGAAGTCGCTGGCAATTCAGCCGTCATTCCCGGCGGCCCGCCTGGTTACCAATCAGGGTCGATTTTTGCCTGTGCTGATCCAATTTGAATCGAGATACGTAATATTTTTAAGACGTTGTTGTCGGGCATTGAATTGTCCGAAATCGCCCCCAAATTATTACCAATACAGGCGCTTGGTACTGTTGTAGTAACCCCGGATTGAGGGAACTTTTACGGGTACCGGATGTCTACCGTAGTAGCGCTTTAGCCCAGCGCTATGTCCGTTCTCCCTCCTATGAGCGGACAACGATCCGGAAACCCCATCCGGATCACACGTTAATCCCTGGCAGTTATCTGCCAGGGCTTTTTTTATGCCGGAATTTGACCACGCGGGCAGATCCCCCGGTCACGTATCAGCAAGCCATTCAAGGCATTTCTGCTCCAGGGATTCGAGCCCGCGACGAGTTAGAATGGATAGCGTAGAGACACTCTGGTTCGGGTCCAACAGTTCAGCCCGGGCGGTCGCCATCGCTTTTTGGGTGGCAGCACGCGACAGCTTATCTGACTTGGTCAGCAGAATATGCAGCGGCAGGCTGCCTGCGATCATATCGATCAGGGCGCGGTCCAGATCACCGATACCGCGACGAATATCAACCACGATAACCAGTCCCTTCAGGGCCTGGCGCTCTAACAGGAAAGTCGTCAGTACCGCGTCCCAGTGATTGCGCATTTGCTTTGATACCTTGGCGAATCCGTAACCGGGTAAATCGACCAGGCGTCGATCCTGGTCCAGTTCAAAAAAGTTGATCAACTGGGTGCGCCCCGGAGTCTTGCTGGTTTTGCATAGACCTTTCTGTCGGGTCAGGCAGTTTATCGCGCTCGACTTACCCGAGTTGGAGCGACCCGCGAAAGCCACTTCCGCGCCCGTGTCCGGTAGCAGTTGCGAAAGCTCGAATGCACTGGTGATAAATTTGGCCTGCTTGAAGGAAATGCTCATGATGGCGTTCGCGTTAGTGTTGAACGTGCGGACCGGGTATGATATACATTTGCGCCCGAAATTTCCGTACGTTTTCCCGCTGGAGAAATAATGAAAGTAAGCCAAATTTCAGTCTTGATCCTGGTCTTTTCCAGCCTGGTATCAGCCAACGCGAATGCAGCTGATATCGAAGCTGGCAAAGCAAAGAGCGCAGTCTGTGCTGCCTGCCATGGAGCCGACGGAAACAGCGCGAATGCAGCATGGCCGTCGCTCGCCGGCCAGCATGCGAGCTATACCTACAAGCAGCTGAAAGATTTCAAGGCGGGACGTCGCAATAATGCTTCGATGACCGGTATGGTCGCGCTGCTGAATGATGACGACATGAAAAATCTCGCGGCCTTCTATGAGAGTCAGCAACCCAAAGCGGTCGCTTTCGACGGGGAGATGATTGAAAAGGGCGAGGGTATTTATCGTGGCGGCATTACCGAAACCCACGTCGCTGCCTGTATGGGTTGTCACGCGCCCAACGGTGCCGGTAACGGCCCGGCGGGCTGGCCCTCGCTTAAAGGGCAGCATCCTGAATACGTGGTTACCCAGCTGCAGAACTTCAAGCAGGGACTGCGCGCTAACGATACTGGCAAAATGATGCGCAATATCGTGGTCCGCATGTCTGACAGCGAAATGCAGGCAGTCGCGGCCTATATCGCCGGAATCCAGTAAATCCACTTGTTGACCGCATTCAGCAGTCGTTAACCTGGCGAGATATATTTTTACGATTAAACTAATCGTTGCTAGGTTTGTCTCTAAATACACGATATTTTCCAGGAGAAACTCGATGATTAAGCGCTGGCTAAAAAGCTTTGCCATTTTGATGCTGATTTCAGGCAGCGCTGCTGCGCAAATGACTTTCACGGAGGGTAGCGACTACCAGTTGGTGACGCCCGCGGTTAAAACCTCGCAGCCAGATAAAGTGGTAGTAACGGAAGTTTTCTGGTACGGCTGCCCCCATTGCTTTCGTTTTGAGCCTTATGTCGAGCGCTGGTCTGCCGGTCTACCCGAGGGTGTTGTATTTGAACAGGTGCCCTCATCACTCAACCCTCGCTGGACCGAGCATGCGCGGGCTTACTACGCGTTCAAGATGATGGGTGCGCACGATCAGACGCATAAAGCCCTGTTCGATGCAATTCATCTCAAGCGTCAGCGTTTAATGAGCCTCGATGCCATAGCCGAGTTTGCCGCCGACATGGGCCTCGACGAAAAACTGTTCAGGGAAAATGCCTTTTCCTTCCCGGTCGAAACCCAGATTCGCAAGAATATACAAAAGGAGAAACGTTACGGCCACCAGGGCGTGCCCGCGGTAATTGTCAATGGCAAGTATCTGATTTCAGCATCGTTGGCCGGCAGTAATGAGCGCATGATCGAAATCATGAACTTTCTCATTGCAAAGGAACTGGCGCAGTAATCCGGCGGGCGTTTTGCTGGCGACGCGGGTCGAGCCCGGCATTCTTTAACTATCGACTAGTTGGTGCTCCAGCCGAAGCGGGCGATGGCGATATTGCCCTTGCCATGGTATTCAAGTGATTCACATAAGTCCTGGATCAACAATATACCGCGCCCACTCAGTGCGGCAGCCCCGTCGAGCGGCGGGTTGTGATTTTCATAATCGAAACCCTTACCACTGTCCTCGATACGCAGCAGGATGCTACGCCGGGTAGATTCCTGTTCAACGGACAAATTGAAAATGACGTAACCGCTGTCGAGCGTGGCCAGTCGACTTTCGCGCGTTTGAAAATAGGCTTCGAATCCTGCGGGATCAGCTTTCTGATTTGAATCGAGGTCGAGCACACCGTGGTCCAGGGCATTTAAATATAATTCGGTCACCACCGTGAATAATGATTGCCGTTCGGCTTCGAGCTTTTCCATTTCCATCAGGTAGTTCACCAGAATAGGGACGGGGTTCGTCTCCCGCAGCCTGGCGCCGTTAAATCGCATCGATAGTTTCCACTCGCCGCGATCACCCAACGTGTACTTGGACGGCTTGATATAGTCATGCACCTCGATTTCCGGCAACACATCGTGGACACAGGTTATCTCTACCAGCGTGACATCATCCGCCTGGGTCGTGATATCGCCACAAAACCGGTCGAGATCATCGAAAACCTGGTCGAAAATTGTGTTTTTCGCCGCGCTTGAAATCGATGCCAGCAGACGTTCATTGCCAAATTCCTCGTCCTTTGCATTACGCGCCTCGGTCAAACCATCGCTATGCATCAATATCTTGTCGTTGTAGGCAATGGGAGCGTATTGCAGCATTTCCTTTGGGTCCATGACCGCCTCGACGCCGAGCGGCAAGCCGGTAGACGCCAGGCGATGCTTGATCTGGTTGCTTTCCCCATCGACGATGATCACGTCCGGCATGCCGGCGTTGAAAACGCGAACATGTTCGAGATCATGGTTGACGACTACAAGTTGTGCACCGAAAAACATTCCGACCGGCAACATCGATTTCAGCTTCTTATTAATGCCAGTCAGTATTTCTTCGGGGCTGAAACCCTTGGTAGTCATGGCGCGAAATACCTCGGATACCGGCATCGCCCCGAGCGCAGCAAGTAGCCCATGTCCGGTAAAATCCCCGGTCAGAAAATACAGGTCACGCGAAGGTGAATAGGCTGATAGCACCATGTCACCGCTGAAGATGCCGGCAGGGCGTACCACCTGTCGCAGGTAGGGATTTTCGATATTGGCGCTCTGAATTGCGTTGATGAAAACAGACTCGGCTATTTCCTGTTCCCGGTGAATCATGCTGTACATGCCCTGTACTTCGCGATTCAGTACCGCTATGCGCTGCATAGAACGAATCTTGCTCTGCAGGATAATTTTGTCGTACGGCTTAATCAGGAAGTCATCGCCACCTGCCTCTATGCATTGCGCGAGTGCTTCCTCGTCACTCATCGCGGTCAGAAAAATGACCGGAACGAATCGATTGGCAGAAGCGGCCTTGATTTGGCGTGTCGCCTCGTAACCATCGAGCACAGGCATCATTACATCCATGAATATGATGTCTGGATTTTCCTGCTTGAACAGGGCGATCGCTTCCTCGCCGTTGACGGCTTCAATGGTCTGATAACCCAGCTTGCTGAGCAGCGATTTTAAAACTAGACGATTGGTTTTTTCGTCGTCAACGATCAGCGCTTTGCCGAGGCCGGAGATACTCATATCGAAGTGCAGGTCGGTAAAAGCAGGGCGGACATCTTACCGAAAAGCGCGGGCTATCCCTGTGTGATAATGACTACCTTATTAGTACATACAGCGCTGAAATCAAGCTTGGATCGAGGCTGGCTTCAAGCCTTAAACCGGCCACCCGAGCTTGTGCGCGAGGCCCGAATGACGCCGGGTAAGCTTTTCGATGGCCTTGATGACTACGCTTTCTGCGGCATGCAAAATAAATTGCTGCCGGGCACGCGTGATGGCCGTATAAATCAATTCACGCGAAAGCGCTTCTGATTCGGGATCATAAGGCAGGATCAGTAACACCGAGTCGAACTCGGACCCCTGCGATTTATGTACACTGCTCGCCCAGGCCGGTGTGAAGTCGGGCAGGCGGTTGATCGCGAGGTCGCGAATACCTCCGCCTGAATCGCGAAAGCAGGCACGTAGGCCTTGCTGCGGGTACTGCCACAGAATTCCGGTATCACCGTTATACAGGCCCAGTTCATGATGATTTCGGGTAATCATGATTGGCAGGCCGCAGTACAAATCTGATTCAGGCATCTGGTTACGTGCTAACAGCGCACTTGAAATCCTGGAATTGAGTGACTCGACACCACAGGGTCCCCAGTTGGTTGCACACAATACACGCGTGGATTCGTAAACCCCGAGCGCATCTTCGGGCGTATCTTGCTCGAAGATAGGCTGATAAGCATCGTATAACCCGGCAAGCGCTTCGGCGTCAATTTGATCCGTGCTTTCACAATGCCACCGCAGACCTGCGTCATTGCGGCGCAACAGGTCGATTGCATCGGTGCTCCGGCCCTGGTTGACCAGGGATGCCATCTCGCCAATAGCGCTGTCTCGATCAAACCGGTAATTGTTACGCAGTAGCGCGATCGAGGCCGCTAACGGAGAAACCCGGGTATCCCGTGCATGGCCGTGACCGGTTATATCACCGAGCACGTTTCCGGCGGCAACGGATGCCAGTTGATCACGATCGCCGAGCAGTATGAGCCGGGCGTGTTCCGGCAACGCGGCAAGCAGGTGAAACATCAGTTTCAGATCAATCATCGAGGCTTCATCGATGACAACACAATCGACTGGCAGGCGATTGTGTTCATCGTAATTAAAGCCATTACGTCGATAACCAAGCAGTCGATGCAGCGTGGTTGCCTCGCCCGGCAGGTTCTTTATGTTGCTGTTGTCGATATCGACATGGTCCAGGCGTTGACGAATCGAATCCGTCATACGAGCCGCTGCCTTGCCGGTCGGTGCGGCCAGCGCAATCCGACATGCGGGATCCAGTGTCAGTAACACTGCGAGGATACGAATGACGGTCGATGTCTTGCCACTCCCGGGTCCTCCCGAGATAACACTGAAAGTTTTGCTGGCGGCTGCCAGGACGGCGCTTTTCTGGTCCTCGTCGACGGTCTTCTCGGTGGCAAATAATGCATCGATATGATCGCCTATCGTTTGCGGATCGGTGGCAGTATGGTCGTCAAGCATTGCCTGGATTCTGTTAGCAACGTAGTCTTCATAAAACCAGAAGCGACCCAGGTACAGGCGATGACCATCGAGTATCAGTGGAGCATTTTCATGGGGTTCACCGACGCAGGAACATTTATGTAAGCGGGCACACCAGTCGGCGCTATCAAGATTACCCGGGATTAATCCCGCGTCGATCTGCTCGGAACTAAAGAGAGGGCGCGTACGGTAACGGTCAAGCTCGACGCAAACGTTTCCGGCAAGGTTGGCTTCGCTGACGAGCGCGGCACTGAGGCCGGGGAGGTCATCGATCGCGCTCCCGGCCTGCCGTGCAACAAACTCGGCAAAATAATAGCTTAACCAGCTGATATCGCCGCCGCGCGCGAGACTGTAGACCAGTCCCGTCATGCGCCCGCCATTGCCAGCGGCGTAAACTGCATCAACCGATCGAGGGTATCAATGGTTTGCCACGCGGGCCGGTCGAAATGGACACCAAAGCGGTTGCCATGCTCCGGCCTCAAGCCGCGCAGGAACAGATAGTAAGCGCCACCGTAGTGATGCTCGAATTTATAGTCACTGAGGCGTTGTTTCAGGAAACGATGAAGTGCGACCGAATACAGCAGAGACTGCAGGTCATAACGTCGCTCCAGCATTGCCCGCTGAAGGTGCTCGGGGCTGTAGTCCTCCAGCCTGCTGCCGAGCAGGTTGCTTTTATAATCGGCGAGGTAATAGCGACCCTGGTGAACGAACACAAGGTCGATTACACCGGTCATTAAACCGCAGAATTCGGGACTGCTCACGTCTTTCAATGGCAGCGGAGACAGGGACTGCATGACTCGATTCAAGGCTTCTGTATCAAGATGATCCAGCGCGAAATCGAATGACAGTTCGTTAAGTCGCTGCTCGCGAGACAGGCTATTTAAAGTCAGACCAGTATCGTCGATGGGTGCCAGTACAATGTTCTCCAGCCATCTGACCAGCGTCGGTTCATTTTCGGCAGTCAATCCCGACGGGGCCAGGTAGTGTGGGAATAGCTGTGCACACTGCTGTGCGATATCTTGCTGAAAATCCAGGTTCTCGAGTAGTGAATGGATGAGCAATCCGATATGGCTTCCCGCGGGGAAATCCAGGATAGAATCATCCGCAGCGTGCATGTTTTCGGGGCTGCCCGGTTGATGTATATCGCGTGTCAGGCCACTGAAACTATTTACCCGCCATGGGATCGTGTTGCCACGCGTAAACATGGCCAGTTGAGACGGTTGCTGCCGTGCGCCGTCCTGACGCAATCCGGGCGTCAGGTTCTCATGCGGCAGCGGGACAAGCTCGATGGTTGCGGCGCTCCTGTCGACCAGGGCCTGCAAATCGGCTGCAAGGTCGAGGTCGCCCGCAAACCCGTCGGGCGCCACCGATTCGAGTTCATCCGGAGTTTGCCTCGAGTGGAGCAGGTAAGCGAGCGCGGTCTGTTTTGCATAACCCTGTTTTCCGGGATCACCAGCGGGGCCCCAGGCCAGGTACACTTTCGAGCGCGCTCGGGTCAATGCCACGTATAACAGGCGCATGTCCTCGGCGAGGCGCTCTTTTTCTGCGATCAGCCAGTTTGCTTCCAGTTCCGCAGATCCGAGATCGATGCACGGTGTCATCCCGGCATCATGAAAGTAGACCGCTCTGGCCGGGTCTACCGGTTTACAGGACCACAGGAAGGGAACAAATACAACGGGGTATTGCAAGCCCTTGGACTTGTGAACGGTGACTATCTTGACCAGCGCCTCATCGTCTTCCAGGCGCAGCTCGGCGTCTTCGTTACCGTTTTCTTCAAACTGATCGTGGAACCAGCTGATCATCGGAGACATTCCGGCCGCGATCGTCGACTGCTGTTGTAGCAATTCAGCCAGATGCAGTAGATTGGTAATACGTCTTTCCTTGTTGTCCTTTTGCGCCAGGGATCGTGTGATATCGAATCGATGCAGCAAAGACTGAAACATCGCGATAAATCCGTGCCGTTCCCAGAGCTGTTGCAGGTGGCTTAAGTCTTCAATCCAGCGCTGCCACGCAGAATCGCTTTCAAGGATCGCTGCGATTTGCCGGTAATCGAGATTGAGCAGGCTGGACGTTAGCGAAAAAGTGGCCAGGGTTTGATCCTGGCACTGGGAAATCGCCAACATCAGATCATAAAGACCCCTGGCTTCTTCACTCCTGAAAACGGAATCTCGACCGATAGTGACCGAGCGGATGCCATAACGATTCAGGACCCGACTTAAGGCATGCCCCTCGGAGGCCTGCCGTACGAGGATTGCAATATCGCCGCTTTGCAGGCTGCGACCGTTAATAGTGGCCGTTTGTTGGGCGGCTTTTTCGAGCAGCGCGCAGATTTCACCAGCAATCGCCTCGTTGATCATGTCCCGCATGGCCTGGCGCGTATGGTTGCCCTGTTGTTCGCTCCCGGGAAGCTGCCACAGGGTCATTGCCGGGGAAATCCGGTCTTCCAGGCGAAGCTCGTAATTTACATTGTGCTGAATCGAGTCGACCGGCGAGAACATGATCGAATCCTGGTAAATAAACGCATCAGGCCGATTCGAAAATAGCGTGTTGACGGCATCTACCAGTTTTGGTTGAGAGCGCCAGTTTGTTTGCAGACTGAACAGGCCTATCCCCGGTAAACGCCGGGCCTGTATATAGGTGAAGATATCACCACCACGAAAGCTGTAAATTGCCTGCTTGGGATCGCCTATCAGTGTCAGGCTGATGTCATTCGCCGACAGGTAAATATGGTTGAAAATTTTATACTGGATCGTGTCGGTGTCCTGGAATTCATCGATCATCGCGACCGGGTACTGGTGCCGCAGGCTCGCTGCCAACGCTTCTCCGCTGCCTGATTCGAGTGCCTCCAAAAGTAATGTCAGTTGGTCCTGAAAAGCGAGCGCGGTCATTTCACGCTTGGTTGCCCGTACTGCTTGCGAGGCAAAATGGTATGCATCGGCGCGCAGTTTCGGCCCAAGCTCGTTGCTAAACCGAAGCCATTCGTTGGCGATGGGACTTACCGTTTTGAAAAATTCGTGGTCCAGTCCGGGATCCTGTCCCCGTTTACTGGGTTTAGAGTTCTGGTGTAACAAGTCCGCTCCCAGGTACTGGAAATTCGGGAAAAGGGCGGTGGGCTCGGGCGCGTTGAAAAACAGGTCGGCAGCCTCCAGAAACGCCGGCAGATTCTCCTGATGATATGGCAACTTTAAGGTTCGGCTAAGTGCCGTTGATTTCGAAATAATTTCGCCAATTTCGGCCCGTTGCTGAATCCATATCGGAGCCAACCGGTGTAGTGACTGCGCAATCTTTCGCGGCTGTTCCAGCAGCGTGGGCAGGTTGTCGAGTGTTTCCGGCAGGATGCGCGCTGACGGCTTGTTCCGCAAGTCCAGCAAGATTGCGATCAGGCTGTCTAGATCCGGTAAGCCGTCATGAATAAACCGCCAGGCCTCGCGATCAAGATCATAGGTCCGTTTGCGCCACCAGTCTTTTATCGCGGATTCCCAGATCCGGTCATCATCGGTCAGCATATCGCTATCGAAAAGCTGGTTACCGGATAATGCGTGCTCCCTCAGGCTGCGCTGACAGAAGCTGTGAATGGTTGAGATCGCAGCCTCATCCATGCTGCGTAACGCAAGTTGCAAACGAGTGATCCGGGTATTCCGTGCGTCTTTATCGAGATTCGCTGACTGCTCCTGCAGCAACGACAGCAACTCGTCCTCGCAGCCAGCTGCATGCTGGAGCAGATCCAGCGCGTCATAGAGTCGTTTGCGGATGCGGCCCCGCAATTCTTCGGTCGCCGCGTTGGTATAAGTCACGATCAGAATCTGTGACGGATGTCGACCCGCCAGGATATGTCGCAGGTAAAGGTCGGAAATGGTGTGCGTTTTTCCGGTGCCGGCACTCGCCTCGATCAGTTTGACACCCTCGAGATCGAGCCCCAGTATTGCCCTGGCGTCGAGGTGGTAAGGCATCGAAATATCAGGCATTTTTGGCAGCGTGCTTGATTGGGGGCAGGTAAATTTGCCGCGCGCAATCCTTAAACAGCGGGTCATCGAGTGGCCTGGCCGGGTTTTGCTGCAATGCAAGTCGAATGAATGCATCGTCGCACTCACCGGGAGGCGCGTTCCGGTACTGGTTTCCATGCCAGCAGGCAAGTGCCTTGCTCATCGCAATATCCGGATCGACATGTGATGCCCAGGCGTAGCTGGTGTCGGGAAACACCGGCAGTGGATACGTCTGACCCTGACGGAACAGTGACACATAGTTGGTCAGAATTTTTCTGGCACTGGAAGCATCGACAGCCTCAAAACGAAGTCCTTTTGCAACCGGGGTCAGCAATTGACTGCATTCCGGTAGAGCCAGCTGTGCGGTCGCCGAGAGCGCCAGGTGATCGAGCCAAAGCGACATGACGGACCTGCTTTTGACGGTTTTACTGGCAGTGAAGTGCATCAATCCGATGCCGGGATAACAGGCACCGACTTCTCCGAACAGCGTCAGGCCCGTGTCTAGTTCGCACTCGACAGCCCGGGTTGCGGGTTGCGCGTCACCAAAATGCTGCAGCTGATCGAACAGGATCTGATATTCGCTGCGGATGGCTGACCATTCGCCGGTTGCGGCGCTGCCATGCGGTAACAAACCCTGCGCTGAAAATTTTGCGACGTCACTATGTCTTCCTGCCAGACAGTCATCGGCGATACGGCTGGCCAGCCCCCACTTCTGCAAACCCTGCAGGGAAAAACTCTCCTCGTCGTCAGAGCCGTGTTCTGCAGGCATACCGATACCGAGCCTCGAGCTGAAGAAAAAGCGAATCGGATGGCTGAAGAATCGTTTCAGTACGTCGAGATCTATTGCCGGCTCAGAATCCAGGATTGAGGCAATCGCTTCCTGTTGCCAGGCCGGTCTTTGATCTGGATTTTCGCTGCTTTCGAGATAACGCGATGTGTCATACCAGTACTGATCGTAGCCGCAGGCATCGGATTCAAAATTTCTCGGAGAAAATGCCTGCATCGGGTGAACCTGCGTAATCTGTTCGCTTGCCGTACGCCCGTTATCATCGTTTTTAAAGCAGGTATCGATATAGTCGAGTAGTTCCCGCAGTAATACTGAAGGCTGACATTCGCTATTGTCCTTAAGGCTGCGGCCGCAATAGCTGAAATACAGGTAACGTCGCGCACACAACAGGGTTTCAAGCATCAGGTAGCGGTCTTCATCCCCTGTGAGCGGGTCACCGGGGCGCCAGGCCCGATGCATCAGGTCGAATTCGGATGGGTAATCCTGACGCGGAAAGGCATTGTCGTGCATTCCGAGCACGCAGATTACCTGGAATGGGATATTGCGCATGGGTTGCATGCCACAAAAAGTAATACCACCCGAATAAAGCCGACCCGGTTGTTGATTTATCTCCAGTTGCTTCTGCATCCAGTAACCAACTAGGCCGGGACTTAACTCGGTCGATCCGGATTGACCGATTTCACTGATTGCGTTTCGCAGCGGGAGCAGTAAATCATCGGTATTGACCCAGGGCGTAAAAAACTCGTCGACGAGCTGATGTAGACGTCGCTGCCAGACCTTACCGCTGGCAGCTTTGCCGAGTTTCTCATGCCAGCTGGTCAGGCGCTCGAACAGATGTCTAAACTGGGAAATTGCGATGCCGGCTTCGGTGTCAACCTCGGTGATCGGAGAAATACCGCGCCAGAGGCCATCGTCCACCATTGCATAACCCGCGAAAAACCGTTCCCAGGCCTGTTGCCAGGTATTTTCATGAACCGCGGGAAGGCCCAGCGCCTGTCGTTGTTTGGCATCAATTCCCCAGCGCACCTGGCCGGATTCAACCAGGCGATATATATGTTTGAGCATTTGCTCGTCGATGCCGAAACGTTTGCGAATTTCTGCACACTCGAGAAATGTCAGGACCTCGGAACGGGTAAATCTGCTGCCAGGCAGCTTCAATAACAGCAGGAAAGTTTTTACCAGCGGATGGCCATCGCGAATGCTGATATCGGAGATATTCCAGGCCAGGTTAGGGCGCTTGTTGCTCGCATCGCGCTGGAAAACTGCCTCGATGTAAGGTGCATAGCGGCTGATCTCGGGGACCATAACCAGGATATCCTCGTTCGACAGGTCAGGGTGTCGATCGAGCAGCTTCAGCAGGTGGTTATGCAGTACCTGGCATTCGCGCATCGGGCTGTGACAGATTTGAACCGAGACCGAATCATCGACCGCCGTCCCGGCTGCCGGGGGCTCGAGGTTAAACAGGCTGGTCTGCAAGCATTGCAGTGTGCTGGCAGTGCCGGGGAGCAGGTTGTCTTCGTTTTCGCTACTGGTGACCGGCCCCAGACCAAGCAATAAATCCTGCATCGCCTGTCCCTGCCTGCCCCAGGAAGCCAGTAAACTGTTACCAGTATCGAGATACTCGGCGTTGGCAGGATTTTGCAGACGTTGCTTTACCTTTGCTTTTTCGGTGACCAGGTCAGCCCAGTATTGATTCGTGGGGCTGTGCTGGTAGAGAAATATATCGCAGCGGCGCGCGAGCGCATGAATGAATTCAATGGCAAGCGGTGCCAGGCTGGACATCGCGAACAGGCTGGTACGTCGGGGAAGTTTAATCTCGGTGGTTTCGTCGGCGAGGTGCTCGATGATGTTGGTCATGATATCGACCCGATGAGCTTCTTTTCTGGTGGCGGTAATTTTTCGCCACAGCTTTGCCTGCCACTGGTTGTCAGCTCCGTCGGACCAATCGCGGATCAGTTCCGGCCGATAGGTCTGGTAGCGGTCGAAGCTCGTCGCGATGCGTTGAGCCAACTGCCAGCGCTTGATGCCGGTTTGGTCGTCATCAAGGTACCTACGCAGGGATAAGAAAGCAGTCTGGCCGAGCATTCCAGGCAGGGCAACAAAAATTTGCCAGGCGAGCTCGCCTCGCGAATAAGGATCTTTAAGCGGCAGATTATCAAGGTTTGTCGCAGCCATGCCCCAGATCCACTCACTCACCTGGGGATAATAAATATTTGCCGCGATACCCTGTTGCTGCGCAATACGCAGGTTCAGCCAGCGCGACATCGCGTAGGTTGGCACGACAATTATTTCCGGCGCGAATGGATTCGCCAATGGTTCAGCAACAATGCGCTGCGTCAGTCGCGACTGCAGGATTTCGACTTGGTTTGAACTCAGGATGGTTAAAGCCATTGCGGGACGATTATGTTGCAAAACCGGGAGATTATAAAACAACGGCAGCTCACCGGATGAGCCATCGCGGTGACCCGGTACTCGCCAATATTCAAAATTTTAATTGATTACCCCAACAGATTTCATAACATTGTCGCTGGATTGATTTATGATTGTCCGACATCCTATGACAGCACAAGCTCGCGGGGCCAATGGAAACCGCATCTGAAAGTTCTCCTAGAAATGGTGATCGCCGCATTGTCGATAGCGTCGAATATATTTTCTTCGATGGTTACTGGATTCGGCACTATGCGCCACTTAAGGACACGCTGGCCAATCGCAAGCGGTTGATTGATAGTCTTACCCGGCGCGCGTTTCATCATACAGAAGCTGGCATAAATACGCCCGGTAACAGCCTGGAACATGCCCGCGAAGCCTATGAAAACGAGATCGATCCGCGACGCAAGCGGGTGAATGCCGCCATGCTCGCTGGAGCGCTTTTCAACAGGGCCACCGATTTGTTTACCGCGATCGTGGACCTCGGCGAGCTCGGCGTGCAGGTCAGCGAAAACAACGAATTGATGCGTCAGTGCAGCGACTGTTTCCAGGAAGCCTTGACGCTGGGTCGGCAAGTCAAGCATCACAGCGGTTGCGAGGGAATCGATGAGGTCTGGGGCGAACCATTCAAGGCTTTCACGATGCCCATCGCGGATTTTTACGAGTCGCGATTCATTAAAATAGCGCAAGGAATGCGCGAAATCGACCTCGTTGCTAACTGCATGATTGACGTGTTTTGCAGCCGCCCCCTGTTTGAGGGACTGGACGAGCTAATCATCGACTATGCGACGGCTGCGCGACAGGCCGCGGAAACCATGAAGAAGGACCCGATTAATTTTCAGGTCTGGCCCAAGTTTGTGTCGCTCGGAGAACAGCTTGATGCCTTCAAACCGAGCATACCAGACGGGGCTGATCAAATGTTGCGCATGCGCTTGGCTTACGGGCGAGACCTGATTCAGGAAGGTAGACAGTTGATCAGCTATATTGCCAGTGCCCGCGTACCGATGCCCAAAAGTACCCGGGCCTATATCGAAAAAAGCCAGCGCTATGGCCAGTCACCATTGCCATAATTCCCTGTCAATTGGCTGCGATAGAAAACGAATCGACTGAAATGGCAAAAAAAACCAAAACAACTGGTAATCCGAACGTTATTACGCTGTGGCCGACCACTTTGCTGGCGAAGCGTTTTGCCCACTATCAAAAAGTGAATCCGGCTTTGCTTGATTTATTTTACGAGCATCGTGACCGTGAGCAGCGCGGTACCGCGCATGCCTATGCCAGTGGTGACGATCTGCTCGCAATGTATCCCCTGCACCAGGAGCTGAACGAGCTCGCCGAGTTTATCAGCCAGGGGATTGTTGAGGTCGCAAGAGAAGCTAACGCGGGCCTGTGGGATCCACGAGAAAAGGTGCGCGTTAACATTACCGGCCTCTGGTTTCAGATATCGAACAATCATGCTTTCCACGAAATGCATGTGCATGGAAACTGTTCCTGGTCCGGGGTTTACTACGTACAATCGGGCGATTGCAGCAAGTCACCCGAATCTCATCGAGGCGCACAGCCGAATGGGACAACCCGATTTTATGGTCCACATATAGAGCACATGGCGGGTGGCTTCGGTGACTACGGTAATTACTATCTGCACAATAGCAGTTGGGATTCCTACCCTGAAGACGGCAAGCTCTGCGTGTTCCCTTCACATATAAAGCATATGCCATTTCCCTATAATGGCGCGAAGGACCGCGTCATCGTCTCGTTTCATGCGCAGGTATTTAATTCCAGCGGAACGCAGAATTACGACTACAGTTTCAACAACTAGCCTTTAAATTCCTGCCGGGTAAACTGGATCAGTGGATGTATTCGTGCACCCCTGACTTGAGACAATCCCAACCTTATTTCAATACCGGCATTGTGAATTCCGCATCGACGCCGCTGTCAAGCCAGCGTGAGGTCACGGTCTTTACCTTGGTGTAAAAACGCAATGCTTCCATACCGTACTGGTTGTGGTCACCAAAAGCGGAAGATTTCCAGCCGCCAAAGCTGTGGAAAGCCAGGGGTACCGGAATAGGGACATTGATACCAACCATACCGACCTCCACCTTATCCGCGAAGGTACGCGCGGCGGCGCCGTTCTTGGTGAAGATCGAAGTACCGTTGCCGTAAGGGTGGTCTGTTGCCAGCGCGGCACCCTGTTCAAACGAGCCAACACGCATGATCTGCAGGACCGGGCCAAAGATTTCTTCCTGGTAAGACTGCATGTCAGGGGTAACGTTATCGATCAGCGAGCCGCCCAAAAAGAAGCCGTCTTGGTGGCCATCGCATACGAAATCACGACCATCGACGACCAGGCGTGAGCCCTCATCCTGTGCCATCTGGATATAGTTCATGACTTTTTCACGATGCTCTTTTGTCACCAGTGGGCCCATTTCCAGATTGGTATCGAGGCTCGGCCCGATGCGCAGCGCCTCGACGCGCGGCTTTAGAATATCGATTAACTGATCGGCAACTTCGTCACCGACACAGACCCCCACCGAGATCGCCATACAGCGTTCGCCGGCGGAACCGTAAGCCGCACCCATAAGCGCATTGGCGACATCTTCGAGATCAGCGTCGGGCAGAATCAGCATGTGATTCTTGGCGCCGCCCATGGCCTGGCAGCGCTTGCCGTTCGCGGTGGCGGTAGCGTAGACGTACCTGGCGATCGGGGTCGAGCCGACGAAACTTACGGCTTTGACACGCTCGTCGTTGAGCAGCGTGTCGACGGCTTCCTTGTCGCCATTGACGACGTTAAAGACGCCGGGAGGTGCGCCGGCTTCGAGGAACAGTTCCGCCAGCCGGATCGGGCAAGACGGATCTTTTTCCGAGGGTTTCAGCACCACGGTGTTACCGGTAATCAGTGCCATCCCGGCCATCCATAAAGGGATCATCGCCGGAAAATTAAACGGGGTGATACCGGCCACGACACCGAGAGGCTTGCGCATTGAATAGATATCAATGCCGCGTGCTACGTTGTCGGAAAACTCGCCTTTCTGGGCATGGGGTGCGCCGCAGGCAAATTCGGCGACTTCGATACCACGCAATACCGACCCCATGGCATCTTCAATGACTTTGCCATGTTCTGTCGAAACCAGCGTGGCCAGCTCATGCTGGTGTTTGTAGAGTAACTGCACGTAACGCGCCATGATGCGTGAGCGCTGCAGCACCGAAGTCGCAGCCCATTCGGGGAATGCCTGCTGGGCAACTTCGATCGCGGCCTCGACTTCGGATTTCGAAGCCAGGGGTACTTCGCTGATCTTTACGCCCTTGCTGGGATTGAAAATATCACCGAAACGCCCGCTGGTGCCCGCGACCCGCTCGCCATTAACGTAGTGGTTCAATTGGGTAATGTCTGAGGATATGGCTTCGGCTGGCTGACTCATGATAGTTCCTGTAGGGGTAAAAACGAGAAAGGGCGGACATTATAGACAAGATGCTTATGCAAAAAAATAGTTTTATTGGTACGCGGCTTGCGCGCAAATGTAGTCCCTGGCATTGCCAGGTCGCGCACATCGAAGCGGTATACCGTTTTCTGATACCGTTAATAGTAACGAGACTGTCAAATGTTGATCTACGATTAAAGGCGCTCGCCGCGCAGGATGGCGACACGCTGTTGCAACAGGTCAAGCGTCACCTCGCTGGCGTCGATGGCATCACCTGCAATCAACTCGATGCGACTCAGCATGCCGCGGGGAAGCAGCCGCGACATCGCGTTACCATAAGCCCGACTGAAAAAACTGCCCCAAAGGCCGCGCAGCGCCAATGGTATCACCGTAACGGGGTCGCGCTGCAGGATGCGACTGATGCCGGGCCTGAAAGGCCCCAGTTCGCCACTTTCGGTAATTTTTCCTTCAGGAAAAATGCATACCAGTTCACCCTGCCGCAGCGCGTCACTGATTTGATCGAAGGCGCCCTCCATCATGTCCTTGTCCTCGTGCTCAGCCGCAATCGGAATCGCGTTTGCGGTCCGGAATATAAATGACAGAACCGGCAGCTGGAAAATCCGGTAATACATGATGAAACGTATCGGACGCCGGATGCACCCGGCCAATACCAGGGCATCGACAAAGCTCACATGATTACAGATCAGTACCGCAGGCCCTTCATCGGGAATGTTATCCAATTCCTTTTTATCAACCCGGTATATTGTGTGCACCAGCAGCCATATCAACAGGCGCATTATGAACTCGGGCACAAGCATAAAGATGAATATGGCGACCGCGGCATTCATTATTGCCAGGATTAAAAACAATACCGGAATCGAGACACCGGCAGACAATGCAAACAGGCCATACAGCGAAGCGATTACCATAAACAGCGCATTCAGGACATTGTTAGCGGCAATAATGCGGGAACGCTTTTTGGGTCGGCTGCGTTGCTGTACCAGCGCGTAGAGTGGCACGATGTAAATGCCGCCGGAGACACCCAGCATGATAATGTCAAAACACACCCGCAGGCTTGTGCCCTGCGCCAGAAAGTTTACAGGGCCGATCAACTCACCCCCGGGGGACAGGTCCTGGTTGAAGTAAAGATCGATGCCAAAAAGTGTCAGGCCAAGTGCCCCGAGCGGCACCAGGCCAATCTCGACGATGCGGCCCGAGAGGCGTTCGCATAAAAATGAGCCGGCACCGATGCCGACGGAAAACATTGCCAGCAGCAAGATGTACACTTGTTCATTGGCACCAAGTTCATAACGAACGAAGTTGGGTAACTGGGTAATATAGGTAATACCGATAAACCAGAACCATGAAATACCCAGCACCGAGTAAAATACGGTTAGATTTTCGCGGGCATCGCGCAGAATACTGTTGGTCTGCTTGATTAAATTGAAGCTGATTTTCAGTTCAGGATCACCCGCGGGAAGTACCGGTATGCCACGGCTCGCCCAGTAACCGAGACAGGCGGTAACGGCTACGCCGATGGCCATCGCCAGGTAACCCAGTCCAATCACGAAGACGCTTATAATGAGCCCCATCAGGATTGCGACAAAGGTACCGAACCCGACCAAAGCGTTTCCACCCACCAGTTCCCCGGGTTTTAGCGCCTGGGGCAGCAGGCTGTATTTCACGGGTCCGAACAGGGCAGACTGGGTCCCCATCAAAAATAGAATCGCCACCAGCAGCTCAGGGCTCTGCATCAGGAAGGCGATCCCGCCGAGCAGCATGATCATGATTTCCAGTAACTTGATACGCCGGATCAGCATCGACTTCTCATGCTTGTCAGCCAGTTGTCCGGCAATAGCTGAAAACAGGAAAAAGGGAAGAATGAACAAGCCGGCCGCGATATTGACCAGGCTGTTGCTTTGTTGCTGGGATATGTTCGCCGCCTGGAATGCAATAAATATCGTTAACCCGTTTTTATACAGGTTATCGTTGAAGGCACCCAGCAACTGGGTCAGAAAGAACGGTCGAAAGCGCCGGGTTGACAGCAGCTTGATTGAATCAGGCATCACGAGCTCACATCGAGCCTAGAAGGCTAAAAGAATGCGCTGGTCAGCGCAATTAATTCTTCGATCGGCGCATTCCTGAACTGGCTTCAGATGTTCCCGGGGCTGCCCCTTTGTCAGAAAGAATACTGGTCGAAAACCGGTAAAACTTCTGGGGTTGTGCGAAGTATTTTCGATCGGGCCACAAATTGAATACAGCATTGAGGACAAGTGCCTATTCATCTGCTATTACCTATCGCAGCACCGAAGCTAACGGGTTTTTGCGATGATGCTAGCGGGATGGGTAAAACAGCCCCAGATTGACTGTCCCCAGGCGCTTCTTTGCCCGCCCGGCCGCTGTCATTTGATATGCAATCGGGGCGGAAAATACCATGCGAATAGACTATAAGACAACAAACAACCGGGTAGTTAAAAAATAGCATAACTTGAATGCCTTCAATTAAGACCCTTTTACGCCGTGACTGGTTTATCGGACTGGTCATTACCATCTTGTTTCTGAGCCTTGCAGAAACAGGCTGGTTTTCTGTGCTCGATCGTCAGGCCTACAATTTAGGGGCCAAGTTTTCGGCATCAAAGGAACCCCACGAAGACGTTGTCGTTGTCGCCATCGACGATAAATCGCTACAGTCCATCGGGGCATGGCCCTGGTCACGCGATATCCTCGCAAAAACCACACGCTTACTGACGATCGCCAAACCCAGCGTCGTCGGTTTTACGATGTCCCTCGATAAGCCGCAATTCGAAGCGGGTAAGGTCTCGTTGGCCCAACTGCGCGCTATCCTGAGTAAAGAGAAGAAATTAAGTCGCCGTGTTAACAAGGCGTTAGGTAAAACCGAAGCAACTTTGCTGGGTGATGAAAGCCTGGCCAGCAGTTTCAAATCGGGTGGTCGAATTGTGCTCGCGATGCCCTATATTCCGACCGAGAATCCTCCCACAGGCCTGAGCCCCTCGCTTCCCCGACATATCCAGAAATTTACCTTGCCCAAGGTCAGCGGGAACGGTAATGCCGGTCGTGGTTTCGGCTGGCCGACTCCGAAAATTACGCGGGCATCGGAAGTCTTTCCGCCCATCGAAATCCTGTCCAGACAGTCAGGGGGTGTTGGCGTCATTAGTAATATCGAGCGCTTCTATCGCGAGCCCCTGATCGTGCAGTATGGTACTGATTTTCTACCGTCGTTTGCGTTGATGCTTGCTACCCGCAGCAAGGGAATGTCAATGCAGCATATTGAATCCATGGGGAGTGCCAGCCCGATGCTGAGAGGAAAAGATCTTGGCACGGATATCGACTTTAATATCTACCCGCGTTTTTATGAAGACCAGAACGGGAAGTCTGCATTCAAGGTTTATTCGCTCATCGATGTGCTCGATGGCAGCGTGGCCCACAGTGTTTTTGAGGACAAGATCGTTATCGTCGGATTGACTTCACCGCGCCTCACGCAGCCACGTCTGACGCCGGACGGGCAGGCGATTTCACCGACTCTTGCAACCGCTCATACGGTCTCCAGCCTGATGAACAACGAACAATACCTGTTACCCGAATGGGCTGCCTGGGCACAACGTGGACTCATCATTTTTGTCGGACTGTATTTGATGTTCGTGCTGGGACGTTTCCGCGCCAACACGGCATTTTTTCTAAGCCTCTTTGTCGCGCTGATGATATGCAATGCGCACTTTTTGCTGATGAGCTCGCAGGCCATGTGGTTGCCGATGATGTCCGCGGTTGCCTTGTTAATCATCGGGCACCTGATTCTCGGTGCCCGCCAGTCCGTAAACGCGCGCTTAAGTCTGGCACGAGGCGAACTTTCGATTGCCTATCATCAACTCGGCCAATCGCTGCACGCACAGGGAAATCTGGATCAGGCATTTGTCAAGTATCGCCGCTGCGAGGTGAATGAACCACTGCTCGCGCAGGTATATAATCTCGGTCTCGATTATGAACGCAAACGCCAGTTCAACAAGGCGGCGGCAGTGTTCAAGTATATCCACGAGCACGATGAAAAATTCAATGACGTCAGCGAGCGCATCCAGCAAAACGAAAACGCCGCAAACGCTGTGGTTCTCGGTAGCCGAGATCCCACGGGCCCAGGTCCCAACCTGATTTCCGGTGCGGACACGCTCGAAAAGCCCAAGCTTGGGCGCTATCGAATCGACAGCGAAATCGGACGCGGTGCGATGGGGATGGTTTACCTGGGCCAGGACGACAAAATAGGCCGGACCGTCGCGATCAAGACCATGCTGATATCGGACGAGATCGAAGACGATATGCGTGATGAAGTGCGCACTCGCTTCTTTCGCGAAGCCGAGGCCGCGGGACGCCTTGACCACCCCAACATCGTTACGGTTTACGATGTCGGTGAAGAGCAGGATCTCGCCTATATCGCGATGGATTACCTCAAGGGCAAGGACCTGTCGGCTTACTGTAATCCCAAGACATTATTGCCGGTAAGCGAGGTTTTCAACATCATCATTAACATCGCCCTGGCGCTTGATTATGCCCACAAACAACACGTCGTGCATCGTGATATCAAGCCGGCGAATATCATCTATGATGACGAAAAACGCGTTGCCAAGATTACCGATTTCGGTGTTGCCTGTCTCACCGATGCGAGCAAGACCAAGACCGGTACCGTCATCGGCAGCCCTTACTATATGTCACCGGAACAGCTCGCGGGCAAGAAAGTTGACGGGCGCGCAGACCTCTTTTCGTTGGGTGTAATGATGTACCAGATGTTGTCCGGCGAACTGCCTTTCAAGGGTGACTCCATAGCCAACCTGATGTACAACATCGCCAATGAGCAGCACCCCGATATACGACGTTTCCGTTCCGACCTGCCGAACTGTGTCAATAACCTGATCGACAAGATATTAGCCAAGGAAGCCCAGGATCGTTTTGAAAGCGGTGCGGAAATGGCAGACTCGATGCAACGCTGCCAGGAGCACATTAGGGAAATGGAAGCCGCCTGAGGCCTGGTGTCTTTCGGTTTTAAGCGAGTGCCTTGAATCGCTCCAGCGCACGTTCGCGGGATACCTTCAAATCGAGCATTGACAGCGGATAGTCCTCCCCGAGTTTCATTCTTTCAGTTTGCAAAAGTTCCTCACCCGCCTCCCAGGGATTGTGGCGATATCTGGTGTCAGACAAGGTGTTATTGAACGAGTCGATCATGACCAAGTGGGGATTCAAGGTCGGCCAGATTATCCTCGTTATCGAAAAAGAATAATCCCTACTTGCGCGGCGGCAAGCCGGTATGCTGCGTTAGAATACGGCCCTTTTTAGCACGGTTATGATAACTGTTCTTGCGCCGCGGGCTGTGGTAGCTAGACGTGTTGCGAGGCTGATGGGCCGGAACCAGTCGATGCTTACCCTTGCCGATCAGGTCTTCCCTGCCCATTTGCTTTAATGCCGCCCGCAGTATCGGCCAGTTGGCCGGATCATGGTAGCGCAGAAAAGCCTTGTGCAGACGTCGCTGTTTCTCCCCCCTGGGCGTGTCGACGGTTTCGCTATCACGGCGCACGCGTTTGAGCGGATTTTTACCGCTGTAGTACATCGCCGTAGCGGTTGCCATCGGTGACGGGTAAAAGTTTTGCACCTGGTCCGCGCGAAATCCATTTTGCTTGAGCCAGAGCGCAAGGTTCAGCATGTCCTCATCGGTGGTACCGGGATGGGCCGCGATAAAATAGGGAATCAGGTACTGTTCCTTGCCAGCCTTGCTGGAGTATTTTTCGAACAGTGCTTTAAAGCGATCGTAACTGCCCATGCCCGGTTTCATCATTTTTGAAAGCGGACCCTGCTCGGTATGCTCGGGTGCTATTTTCAGGTAACCACCGACGTGATGGGTGACGAGTTCCTCGACGTAGGCAGGAGACTCTACGGCGAGGTCATAGCGCAAACCGGAACTGATCAAAACCTTCTTCACACCATCGATGGCGCGAGCGCTGCGGTAAAGCTCGATCAGGGCTGAGTGATCCGTATTCAGGTTTTCGCAAATTCCCGGGTACACACAGGATGGTCGGCGGCAGGCCGTCTCAATGGTCTTCGACTTGCAGGCGATACGATACATATTGGCGGTCGGTCCGCCGAGGTCGGAAACCACGCCGGTGAACCCCGGAACCCTGTCGCGCATGACCTCGATTTCACGCAGGATCGATTCCTGCGAGCGGTTCTGGATGATGCGGCCCTCGTGTTCGGTAATCGAACAAAAGGTGCAACCGCCAAAACAGCCGCGCATGATATTGACCGAAAAGCGAATCATTTCGTAGGCCGGAATGCGTGCGTCCCTGTAAACCGGGTGCGGTATGCGCGCGTAGTCGAAACCGAACACGTAATCCATTTCCTCGGTCGTAAGCGGTATCGGTGGTGGATTGAACCAGACCTTCTGGCCACCCTGGTTTTGCACCAGGGCGCGCGCATTGCCGGGATTGGTTTCGAGATGGAGCACGCGACTTGCGTGTGCGTAAAGTATCGGGTCGCGACTGACATCGTTATACGAGGGCAGGCGCACCACGGTCTTAAAGCGTTGTTCGAGTTTCTGCTGTACGCGCGCGAGCTTGCCCTGCAGCCTGATATCGGCACCTGGTGCCTGGTCATTGTCCGGACTGGTATCGCAGACCGATTGATCGATGATCGCGTAGGGATTTGACGGGTTTTCCACCCGTCCCGGTTTGTCCACGTTGGTCGAGTCGATGACGGTCCAGTCGGCTGGCAAGTTCCTGACGAAAAATGCGGTTCCGCGCACGTCAGTAATGCTGTCGATTGACTCGCCGTTTGCAAGGCGGTAAGCAATTTCGACGATGGCGCGCTCGGCATTGCCGTAGAGCAGAATATCCGCCTTCGCATCGGCCAGGATCGAGCGCCTGATCTTGTCCTGCCAGTAATCGTAATGCGCGATGCGGCGCAACGAGGCTTCGATACCGCCGATAACAATCGGTGTGTCGGTGAAAGCTTCACGACAACGCTGGGCATATACGATCGAGCAACGGTCGGGACGCATGCCACCGATATCGCCCGGTGAGTAAGCATCGTCACTGCGAATCTTTCGATCCGCGGTATAGCGATTAATCATTGAATCCATGTTGCCGGCAGTGACACCGAAGAACAGGTTGGGTTTACCGAGCGCTTGAAATGGTTCGGCAGAATGCCAGTCAGGTTGTGCGATGATACCGACGCGATACCCCTGGGCTTCGAGCAGGCGCCCGATAACTGCCATGCCGAAACTCGGATGATCGACATAGGCATCACCGGTCACGACAATGACATCGCAGCTATCCCATCCGAGCTGCTCCATTTCCGCGCGTGACATCGGTAAAAATGGCGCCATGCCAAAGCATTCCGCCCAGTACAGTGGGTACTGGTTCAGGGGACGGGCCTGGGAGCTCAGTTCGATTTGCATGGGCATTCCGCGGGTAGGGGCGGCATTCTACCTGAATAAACCGGTATTGTTGAGGAGTCTCGCGTTATTGGCGACGCGATTCCGAAATCCCTGCGACCTAAAGCGCGCGGCCAGGACCTTCCGGCATATCATCTACGGCCTGCATGCCCGGTGAATGTAACAATCCTGGTTCATCGAGATAGGCAAGCAGGAAATCGATGGAGTCAAAGCCCCAGAATATTTCGTCATCAACCCTGAAGCTCGGCACACCAAACACACCATTGTCGATCGCGGCCTGCGTATTCTGCCTGAGCCGGGACTTGACCTCGGGTGTTGCAACACGGGCTTCGTCATTATCCACGCCCAGTTCCGCAAGCAACGCTTGCCAATGATCCGGATCATCTGAAGATCGCCCCTCAGCCCAGACAAAGCGGAAAAGTCTTTGTGCGATTGCAGGCTCGCTACCGAGCGCGATGCACAGACGCAACAGCTTGAGAGGATTAAACGGGTGCGCCGGTGGCGGGGTGAGCGGGAGATTGTTGTTATCGGCCAGCCACTGAATGTGGCGGAAGGTAAAGCGACGCATTGGCGCGATTTCCGCTGGTCCCCGGGTTTGCCAGTGTTGCAGCAGCCCGGCAAACAGTACCGGACAAGGTCGCAGCTCAATCCCGGCAGGAAAACGGTGAAGGGACTCGCTCGCCAGATAGGAAAAAGGAGAGATGAAATCAAAATACCAGTCTATTTTTTTCATTGTTTGTCCACCACAGCAAGACGTATGTTTCATCATAATAAATGGTCTGCCGGTTAATTAAACTATAATGCTACTGTCAGGCCTCAGAAGGGAGATGACATGAATTGGAATATTGGCGGTTGGTTTGGAGGGCAACTCGGTGGGACGGTGTGGATTATCGTAGCGGGCCTACTAACCGCGGTTCGTGATTTTCCTACCGGCATGTTCGTGGTTCTGTTGTTCGCTATTCCAAATGCCGTTGGCACGGTACTGTGGCTAAGTCGTAAACTCTCGTGTTATGCGTCGACCCAGCTTCTTATCGGAGTCTCCGGCATTTGCGGCCTGGTAACAGTTTATATCCTGGAGAACGCAAACGCCTGGATGCAGATGCAAACCGGTGGCCAGGTTTCTGCCCAATCGAGCTACTGGATCATTGGTCTGGTGTATGGCGGTCTCATGCTGATGCTGCACCTTCGTTTTGGCCGTTCTGGAAACAAGTCTGAGGCCTGACAAGAGCATGCAGCCGGCAAGCCCGCGCTATTGATCTTTGGGGGTGCATAAACACATGGCTACATTATCAGCATCACAAGTAAAGCAGTTTAATCGGGACGGGTTTTTATTCCTGGCAAACGTCGTCCCGACAGACAAACTGCACAAGATGCAGAACGAGTTCGAGCAGTGGAAAGAAGAAAGTAGAAACTTTAGCGAGCCTTACGGAGAAACTTATGACAATCGCCCACGGTTTGACATCGAACCAGGGCATTCCGCCGACAATCCGGCACTGCGTCGCATCGCTTCACCTATCGAGATATCCGGGACCTATCTTGATTTTATGCGGAACAATCACGCGCTTGATGCGGTGGTTGATATTTTGGGTCCAAATATAAAATTTGAAAATGCCAAAATAAATTCCAAGCAACCGGGTGCCGCAACCCAGATAAAATATCACCAGGACTTTCTCTTCGAACCGCACACCAATGACGATATGATAACGGTGCTCTTTTTCATCGACGATGTCACGGAAGAAAATGGCCCGCTGGAAGTAGTCCCCGGTACGCATAAAGGTCCATTGTACGAACACTGGCACAAGGGTGTATTCACGGGTGCAGTGTCCGACGCAGTTGTCTCTGAAATGAAATCGCAGGCTATTCCATGCTATGGTCCAGCGGGCTCTGCTTGTTTGATGCACACCCGGGTTCTGCACGGTTCTGCGCCCAACCTTTCCGAAAAACCGCGCACGTTATTTATTTGCGAATACACTGCAGAGGATACCTATCCGTTACAGGCCAATCATATTCCCAGCGCATACATGTATGAAATAGTTCGTGGCAAATCCACAGGGCGGGTACGCTGTAGCGAGTACGCAATGATGTTTCCCGAAGTACCCAGGGGGGCTTCTTTTTTTGAGCAGCAAGCCAGGAAAAATTGAATTAAATATGATCTGTGAGAGTCCGTTTCGTGTCGTAGGCGGAAGCTCCCATTATTACCGGTACCATGCCTTTTAGCTCACCATGTTAACCAGCGATAATGCCAGCAAGGTTGCAATCGCGGCACGGCGAAACAGCTTTTCACTCGATTTTCGAAACCCGTGCGAGCCCACCCAGGTGCCGAGTAAATAGGTTGCCGCTCCGGGCGCCGCGGCGATGACATCATCGATTCCCGTAGTACCGCTAAGCGCAGAAATCAGAGCAAAACCAAGTACCGTAAAAAAAGACCAGGAAATAATCAGCGTACGCCCCTGGTGCTTGTCGTAAGGCCCGAGCAGGATAAAGACCACGGCTACCAGCGCGATATAGGATCCTCCAAAAACAATACCGGCGCAGATGCCGACAAAAATCAACCATGAAGTTGTCATCGGATGCTTATAGCGGAATCCGACCAGCATCATCACACAGGCGGTCGCAATAATCAGCGCCATGGCCCGCTTCATCCAGACTGGATCAAGCTCGATAAGCAGCCAGTGACCCAGCGGCATAAACACCAGGGTTGGCGCCACCATGCAGGCAGTCGCACGCCAGTCGATCTGGCGGTAAACCACCTTGAACAGGTAGACGCTGGCGATGAAATCGACCACCAGGATTTTCGATACAATGCTGTAGGGTGTAAAAAACAGGGTCAGTATGGCGAGCATAAACGCGGGGCCACCAAAACCGGTGAAACCGCGGATCAATCCAGCACCGAACGCAACGAGGGCAATAAATACCATACCCGGTTCAGCGCTTGCATTGATCTCGAGAAAATCCATTCGGTGCGTTTGCTAAAAATCCAGCCAATCGCGCAACTTGTAGAAGCGCAGGCCGGCGCGCACATACTGCCGGCGTAAAAAAGCGAGCGGAAATTTAGGTGAACGGCCTCGCATTATGGCGGGTAAGTGCATCGGCAGTAAGTTCTTCCCTGAATTTTTCCCGGCGAGCCATTCAGCCAGTTCGCGACCGCTCCAGGTTGCGCTGTTGACGCCGTTACCGTGGTAACCATAAGCGAAGTAAATTGATTTGTCTTCAGGCATCCTGCCGATCGAGGGGCGCAGGTTAAGGGTAAAGCATACCAGTCCCCGCCATTGATGAGTGTATTCGATGTCGGCAAACTGCGGCCACATGCCTGCGATTGATTGCTTGAGTTCGTCATAGGTCGTTTCGGCACCCGCGGGGTCGCCAATATGATTGGCCCGGCCACCGAGCATGAAACGACCGTCGCTCAACAGGCGATAGTAGAAAAACATGTGTTTCGAATTAATCGTTGGATTCTCGGTATGCCAACCTTTTTCGTTTAGCTCGGACTCGCTCATGGATCGGGTTACAACGATGGCGCTTTGTACGGGTAGTGGCCTGCCCTGTACACCAGTGTGCAAATGCTCTGGCATGAAACCATTGCCCGTCAGAATAACCTGGCCGGCACACAGGCTCCCGTCGGCGGTTTCGAGCAAGTGACTGCCATCCTGCTTGTGCCAGTGCAGTACCTCGCTATGTGCATGGATATGTGCTCCCCTGCGTTCGGCAGCGGCGGCAAGCCCGCGGGCATAACGTAACGGGTGCAGTGCAAACGATGGTCTTATCGCGATCGCACCGTGTTGATGCGGTGAGTCGTACCCGATCTCGCGGAATTCTTGTTGGCTATGCGTGGTAACATCAAGGCCAAGCAGTGTTTGTTCAAGTTCGGCCTGCTGCTCTAAATCTGAAAAATGTGCATCGCTGTCGGCGACAATAAACTCGCAGTCTCCCTGGGGCAGGTAGTCGATATTCTCTTCCTCACCGAGTGCGCGCACCAGGTTGACCGCCTCGGCCTGGCTCTGGTAGAAGCCCCGGGTTTGCTCGACGCCGAATTTGCCTAACTGTGCTTTTAGCGGGACCTTGGTAGAGCCGGTGGTGCAAAAGCCGCCATTACGTCCCGAAGCGCCCCAGCCGATATGGCCGGCTTCAAGCAGGCGCACGTCAATGTTGTAATCACGCGCCAGATGCAGTGCTGCAGAAAGCCCGGTATAGCCGCCCCCGATGATTGCCACATCGCAGCTTTGCGTGCCCGAAAGCGCTTCAGCCTTCAAGTCTGATTTGCCCGCAGTCGCTTCCCAGTACGAGGGTTGTGGCTGGTCAAACTGATAAAGGCTCGGATGAAATAATGTCTTCACAGGAGAATTGCCTGGTAGTCGCGGATTACTGCTGGTTGGTGGGCGCTGACCCGGTATCCATCGCTTCCCGCTGTGAGCGGACTTCCTGTGTGCGATAAACGCGGGCGATAAATCGTGCCCAGCGACGCCGGATTTTGCGGCGCACCAGGAACGGGAAATAGTCCAGCCAGTCGAGCGCGATCACGTCACCAAGCCCGTCGATCGCGACCAGCCGGACCTTGATTGCGGAGGATTTCTGCACCAGCAGGTTACCGATGGTCAGGTCGTGATTGAAGATGATCAGGTTTTGCAGAAACGAGCTTTTCAGTTCGTCCAGGTAAGGCTCGAATTCCCCGATGGGAAAACCCTGGGCCAGGTACCAGTTCAGCGGCCTTGAGATTTCACCATCGTAATTACGAATCAGGTCAACCACGATGCCCTGGCCGAGATTGGTTTCACAGAGGCCATAAAAATTCGGAATATGCTCGTCAACAACCCCGCCACGTTTTTGTAACTTGCGATAAAACTTGATTTCACGTCTGGATTGCGCGCTGACTTTTCCCGTTGAAATCTTGATCGCCTTGCGTGGATCCTCGGGATGAACATAACACGCACGTTCCTTGCCCTTGCCGATAGGGTCTGAGTTGATCTGCAGCATGGTTGGGGATCTAGTCCAGGATTTTAATCAAGGTTTGCAGGATATCGCCAAGAATAACACGAAGCTTCCGGGCCTTGTCATCAACATAATGCCACGGTGCCTCCTCGATCATGTAATTGCATTGCGCCAGTTCCATCTGGATCGCGTGAAATCCGCGCCCGGGATCGCCATAGTGCCGCGTGGTCCAGCCACCCTTGAAGCGGCCGTTCAAAACGCTGCTGTATTGCTTGGCTCGCGTACACCTGGCTTGCACCGCAGACGCGATTGCCGGATCACAACTGCCGCCGCTGTTGGTGCCAATATTGAAATCAGGCAAACGGCCCTCGAACAGGAAGGGTAGCTGTGAACGAATCGAATGGCAGTCGTAAAGTATGGCGTAACCATGCGCCTGGTGTATGCGCTCGAGTTGCCCGCGCAACGCGTCGTGATAAGGCTGGTGATAGCGCTGCTGGCGCTCGTTTATTTCGTCCTTCGATGGCGCCTGTCCGTCGCGGTATATTTCGGTCCCGTCAAAGGTGGTCGTCGGGCACAGGCTGGTCGTGTTCTGCCCCGGATAAAGAGACTCATCGGCAGGGTCGCGATTCGCATCAATGACGTAGCGATGCACCGGCGTGCTGACGACGGTGGCATTCGGAAGCAGGTCGTCGTAGAGGTGGCTGATATGCCAGTCGGTATCAGCACGAGCGTGGCCGACGGTGTTGAGGCGAACCAGGATTGTGTCCGGAATCCCGATACCGCCATGCGGTTGTGCCAGCAGTAACGGGCTGCTGCCGGGCTTGACGAACGGTTTCATGGATCGAGCTGTGGCAGCAAACCGATTTCCCCCAGCGAGGCGATGATAATGCGATCCACGACCAGATTTTTTACCTCGGTGATATCATCGGCAAGGTAACGGTCGTCCTCGAGCGCTGCCACGTGCGTGCGGATTTTCCTGATCACCTGTTGCAGTCGCTCGCTGGTGTTTAATGGTGCGCGGAACTCGATACCCTGGGCGCTGATCAATAACTCGATGGCAATAATATGTGCCAGATTGCGATTCATTTCACCCAGTCGCCTGGCTGCATGGCAGGACATCGAGACATGGTCTTCCTGATTAGCGCTGGTCGGGGTCGAATCAATCGAGCAGGGTGCGGCGCGCTGCTTGTTTTCGGCCATCAGAGCGGCAGCCGTGACCTCGGCCAGCATGAAACCCGAATTAAGACCCGGATCGGGCGAAACAAATGCCGGTAAGCCAAAATTTTGCGCAGGGTCGACCGTGGTGGCAATGCGACGCCCTGCAATCGAACCAATTTCTGAAATCGCAAGTGCACATTGGTCGGCACCGAACGCGACCGGTTCGGCGTGGAAATTTCCACCGGACAGTATCGAAGCATCCTCGATCACGACAATCGGGTTATCGGTGACTGCGTTTGCCTCGGTTTCCAGCATTTGGGCCACATGCCGGAACTGGTCGAGGCAGGCACCCATGACCTGCGGTTGACAGCGGATGCTGTAAGGGTCCTGTACGCGTTTGTCATCTTCACGATGAGATTCGCGAATCGCTGATCCTTCGAGCAACGAACGCAAGCTTAACGCGGCATCGATTTGACCCTGTTGGCCGCGCAGGGCATGAATTTCGGAGCGGAATGGTCGGGTCGAACCCATCAATGCATCCGTGGTCATTGCCCCGGAAATCAATCCCGTTTGTGCAAGGCTCCAGGCATCGAACAAACCGGCCAGGGCAAGGGCGGTCGATACCTGGGTGCCGTTGACCATGCCGAGACCTTCCTTGGGGCCGAGCTTAATCGGTTCCAGCTTGGCCGCCTTCAACGCCTCTGCTGCGGGCATATCCTTACCCTCATATTGGGCGTGGCCTTCGCCGATCATGACCGCGGTAAGGTGCGCGAGCGGGGCCAGGTCACCCGATGCACCGACCGATCCCTGTGCCGGGATCAACGGAATCAGGTCCAGTTGCAACAGGGTTTGCAGGCGCTCGATGATTTTCCAGCGTACCCCGGATGCGCCGCGTCCCAGCGACAGCATTTTCAATACGATAACCAGGCGCACCACTTCGCGCGGCAGGTTGTCACCTACCCCGCAACAGTGCGACAGGACCAGGTTACGCTGCAGCTTCGATGTCTGTTGCGCGGGGACTCGAGTACTGGCGAGTTTACCGAAACCCGTATTAATGCCGTAAACGGGTTCATCAGAGGCGGCGGCCCGGGCGACAATTTCGGCAGCGGCATTGACACGAGGTTTACAGGATTCGTCGAGACGCACGCTTACATTTTTCCGATAAACCCGGAGCAGGTCAGCGAGACGTGCCTTGCCAGGAGTCAACAACAGCGGTTTAGCCAATTCGTTTGCCCTCAGTTTGCCAGTTGATCAAGTGCGGTTCGGTAGTTATTTTCGATGTTCTCTTCGTCGACGTGATGACCCTGATCGATCAGTTTTTTGCCGCCGATATAAACATCACGCACCAGGTTTGAATTACCGGAAAAAATCCAGCTATCGATCAAGTTGTCCCTGGTGCGCCCGTAAAGGCGAGGGTGATCGTGATCCAGCACCACGAAATCGGCACGACTGCCCGCCGCGAGGCGGCCAATGTCGCGACCACAGGCACGGGCGCCGCCTTCGAGTGCACTATCGAACAGGTTACGCCCGGTGTTGGCGGTTGCGTCAGATATCAGCACATTGCGACTGCCGGTTTGCAGCCGCATGCCGTACTCGAGCCAGCGCAGTTCTTCCACCGGATCAATCGAAATGTGGCTGTCGGATCCGATGGCCCAGCAACCCTGCTGTGAAAAATATTCGCGCGCGTTGAAATATCCGTCACCGAGGTTGGCCTCGGTAGTCGGGCACAGCCCGGCGACACAACCACTGTTTGCCATGGTTGTGGTTTCGTGATCATTCATATGGGTGGCATGGATCAGGCACCAGTTTTTGTCGATATTAAAGTTTTCGAACAGCCACTCGACCGGACGCAGACCGGACCATTCAAAGCAATCGTCGACTTCTTTGGTTTGCTCGGCGACGTGTACATGAATGGCGGCGAGACCATCGAGTGATGCGATAACCTCGTCCAGCAGTTCGCGATTAATCGCGCGCAACGAGTGCGGTGCGATACCAACCGTGCAATTCGCATCGCTGACAACCGCTGCCTGCAGTGATTTCACGATCTCGCTAAACCCGTCGGCGTCGTTCAGAAACCGTTTTTGCCCGTCGAGTGCGGTCGCGCTACCGAAACCGCCATATCGATACAGTACCGGTAACCCGGTAAATCCGATGCCTACCTGCCGTGCCGCCTGCAGGCACTGCAAGCTCATTTCGGCACGATTGTCGTAAGCCTTGCCGTTGAGATCGTGATGCAGGTACTGGAATTCACCGACGCAGCCGTATCCGGCCTTGAGCATTTCGAGGTAAAGTTGGGCCGCGATGTGGAACAGGTGGTCGGGTTCGATGCGCTCCAGGTAGTGGTACATAACCTGGCGCCAGGTCCAGAAACTGTCGGGCGTATCACCTGCCCGTTCACCCAGGCCGGCCATGGCGCGCTGGTGCGCATGCGAGTGCACGTTTGGAATAGCCGGGACCAGGATTTCGACCTTGTCACCGTCGAAATAGGCTGTATCCGCTGAAATCGATGCGATATTGCCATCCACATCAATCCCAATTTCGACCGAGTCAGCCCAGCCGCTGGCCAGCAGCGCCGAGTTAGCCCAGATCTTGCCTGTCATATCCAAACCCGCCTTGCAAAAACGCAGCAACCAACGTAACATACTTGTATATACAAGTATAGCGCATGATATCGTTAATGTCTCAAACCTTGTTTACCAATGCAACCCTTGCCTGTGTCGATGATGAGTCCGGTTACGGCCTGCGTGACGACGCTGCACTGCTGGTCGCGGATGACCAGATCGCCTGGCTGGGGCCGATGACAGCATGCCCGGAAACCTCTGATTGCGAGATTATCGACTGCGAAAACCGCCTGCTGACCCCGGGATTGGTGGATTGCCATACACACGTGGTTTATGGCGGCGATCGTGCCGATGAATTCGAGCAACGTCTCGAGGGTGCGAGTTATGCCGATATCGCCGCTGCGGGTGGCGGTATTGCCTCGACCGTTAAGGCGACTCGAGCCGCCAGCGCCGATGAACTTTTTGAACAGGCATTGCCGCGAGTGCGGCAGCTGATGGACGAGGGTATGACGACGCTCGAAATCAAATCGGGTTATGGTCTTGACGGCGACACGGAAATCAAGATGCTGCGTGTCGCCAGCCAGCTGGAAGCCGAGCTTGGGCTACGTATCCGCAAAACTTTCCTCGGGGCCCACTCGCTACCGACCGAATTTAAAGGACGCAGTGATGACTACATCGCGCTGGTTTGCGATGAAATGCTGCCGCGTGCCCATGCCGAGGGTCTGGTCGATGCGGTCGATGTTTTCATCGAATCGGTCGCGTTCAGCGTGGCGCAGGGTGAGCGCGTACTGGTGCGGGCACAGGAACTGGGCTTGCCGGTTAAAGCGCATGTCGAACAACTCAGCGCCCAGGGTGGGGCCGCGATGGCTGCCGGCCTGGGTGCGCTGTCGGTCGATCATCTCGAGTATTTAAACAGCGACGATGTGGCAAGCCTGGTGCAGGCCGGAACTGTCGCCGTCCTGTTACCGGGCGCATTTTATTTTCTGCGCGAACAGCAGCTTCCCCCGATCGCTGCATTACGCGAGCAACGGGTTCCGATTGCACTGGCAAGCGATGCCAATCCGGGCAGCTCGCCGGTGCATTCGTTATTGCTGATTATGAACATGGCTTGCACCCTGTTTCGACTGACCCCGGCTGAAGCCCTGCGCGGGGTAACCCTGAATGCGGCACGGGCCCTGGGCATGGCAGGCGAGATCGGCTCGCTCGAAATCGGCAAGCAGGCCGACATCGTGATCTGGGATGTCGATCGACCAGCGTTACTCAGTTACCGCGTCGGCATGAATCCCTGTCGCGCAGTCATGCAGGCCGGCCAGTGGCGCGAGCGTAACCGTCTGGTGACAGCATGAATGCGATTCTGGACAGTTTCGACGATATCAGCAAGGCTTCGCCCGAGCCTATTTACCAACAGATCAAGAAAACCATTCAACGGCGTATCGAAAGCGGTGACTGGGTCGCGGGGCAAAAACTGCCCTCGGAAAATGATCTCGTGGCCGCGCTCGACGTGAGCCGAATGACGATCAACCGGGCCCTGCGTGAACTGACCCAGCAGGGCCTGATCAAGCGTGTGCATGGGCTGGGTTCGTTTGTCGCGGAGGCCCCGAGACACGCGAGCCTGATCGAGTTGCAGGATATTGCGCTCGAAATCGCGCAGGATGGCAAACGCCACAGTTCGCAGGTGCTCGATCTCGAGGCTGTTAGCGCATCACCCGATGTCGCTGCACAGATGGAGTTGCCCACGGGTAGCCAGGTCTATTACCTGCGTGCCGTGCACCACCAGGATGGCCTGCCGATTCAGCTCGAATCGCGCTATGTCAACCCGGCGGTCATGCCAGGGTTCATCGATCAGGACTTTACCGTTATGACGGCCACCGCCTACCTGTTACAGCAGTTCAAACCCGATGAAATGGAGCATCGCGTGCGCGCGGCGATTCCCGATCAGGCCGTGCGCGAGCTGCTGGCGTTGCAAAACGGGGAACCCTGCCTGCAACTGACTCGACGTACCTGGAGTAATGGCCAGGTTGTCACCTACGTGAGGTTAACTTACCCCGGCGACCGCTACGAACTCGCAGCGCGGTATGCCACGACCGAATACCAGCTGCGCTAGCAGCCTTACATGAGGATATCAAAATGCCTTTAGACCGAACCGACAACAGCCGAAAAATTCGCGCACCGCGCGGTAGCGAACTGACCTGCAAGAGCTGGCTTACCGAAGCACCTTACCGCATGATTCAGAATAACCTCGACCCCGAGGTTGCCGAGAAACCCGAGCAGCTGATCGTTTACGGAGGCATCGGCCGCGCCGCGCGTAACTGGGAATGTTACGACAAGATTCTTGAATGCCTGAGGGAACTGAATGACGACGAGAGCCTGCTGGTGCAGTCGGGCAAGCCGGTCGGGATTTTCAAGACACATATCGATGCACCGCGTGTCCTAATCGCCAACTCCAACCTGGTACCGGCGTGGGCCAACTGGGAACATTTCAACGAACTCGATCGTAAGGGTCTGATGATGTTTGGACAAATGACTGCGGGCTCGTGGATCTACATTGGCAGCCAGGGGATCGTGCAGGGAACTTACGAAACTTTTGTCGAAGCCGGCCGCCAGCATTTCGACGGCGCCACCAGCGGCAAATGGATTCTGACCTCGGGTCTCGGCGGCATGGGAGGCGCGCAACCGTTGGCGGCGACCATGGCGGGGTACAGCATTCTCTGCATCGAGTGCGACGAGGCACGTATCGATTTTCGGCTGCGCACCAGGTATCTCGATAAAAAAGCCGCGTCACTCGATGAAGCGCTGCAAATGATCGATGACGCCTGTGCCAAAGGGGAAGCTTTGTCGGTGGGTTTGCTCGGCAACGGGGGCGAAATTCTGCCCGAGCTGGTCCGGCGCGGCGTCAAGCCCGATATCGTTACCGACCAGACCTCGGCGCACGACCCGGTGAATGGTTACCTGCCGATCGGGTGGAGCATGGAGCAGTGGGAAATGAAACGCGCCACCGACCCGGAGCTGGTGGCTGCCGAAGCGCGCAAATCGATGGCGGTGCACGTACAGGCGATGCTCGATTTTCACGCCCAGGGGATCGCCACCGTCGACTATGGCAACAATATTCGACAGGAAGCTTTCAACCAGGGCGTTAAAAACGCGTTCGATTTTCCGGGATTTGTACCGGCTTATATCCGCCCGCTGTTTTGCAAGGGCATCGGTCCGTTTCGCTGGGTAGCCTTATCCGGGGACCCGGAGGACATCTACAAGACCGACGCCAGGGTCAAGGAATTGATTCCGGACGATCCACACCTGCATAACTGGCTCGACATGGCGCAAAGCAGGATCAGTTTCCAGGGCTTGCCGGCGCGCATCTGCTGGGTTGGCCTGGGTGACCGTGATCGCCTCGGTGTCGCGTTTAACGACATGGTCAGGTCGGGCGAACTCAAGGCCCCGGTCGTGATTGGCCGTGATCATCTCGATTCGGGTTCGGTGGCGAGCCCCAACCGTGAAACCGAGGCGATGCTGGATGGTTCTGACGCCGTCTCCGACTGGGCGCTGCTGAATCTGCTGTTGAGTACTTCAGGCGGTGCGACCTGGGTATCCTTTCATCACGGCGGTGGTGTCGGCATGGGGTACGCGCAGCACGCGGGCCTGGTGATCTGCTGTGACGGCAGCGATGCCGCGGAGGCGCGCATCAAGCGAGTGCTGTGGAATGACCCCGCCAGTGGCGTCATGCGCCACGCCGATGCCGGCTATGAGATTGCTAAAGAGTGCGCTCGTGAGCACGGGTTGAATCTCGGCGCAATCGAGCTGTAAGGCTATTACTAGCCTGATCCGCTCGCTAGCCCGGGGGAGAATCTACACAAAAGACGCTCCCAACCGGCGCAGGCGCCGGTTGGTCCATCCATGGAATCGCTTGGAGCGCGGCATCCCTGCCGCGCTACACTTTTGTGTAGATTCTCCCCCAGTCTAGCTAAATATCAGAACCAGGCTTTTCTTTCTTGGATTTGGAGGCTTTTAGGTACTTATTAATGGCGTGTGCAGCGGCGGTGAAGCCGAAGCAGGCGGTGACGCCGACAAAAGAGCCGATCCCGGTGGCACAATCGAGCGTGGTGCGTTCCGGCATCTCGGGTTTCTCGTAACTGACCTCGCCGTTCGCAGCAGGGTAGAGCGGCTGCTCGGTCGAAAATACGCAGTCCATGGCGTAGCGACGTTTCGGGTTACGGCTGTAATCGAGTTGCTGGCGTAAAGTCGAGCGGACCTTGGCGAGCAGGGGATCGTTAAAACTCTGGGTTAAATCCTTGACCACGATACTGGTTGGATCGAGCAGGCCGCCAGCGCCGCCGGTAGAGATGCAGCGAATCTTGTTGCGGCGGCAGTGATGCATCAGTGTCAGCTTGTGACTGACATGGTCGATTGCATCGATGACGTAATCGAACTGTGAAAAATTGAATTTTTCGACATTGCCCCGGGTGACCAGATCGTCGATCGCGGTGCAATTGCATTCCGGGTTTATTGCAATGATGCGCTGGCGCAAGGTTTCAACCTTGGAGTGACCGACACTTGCGGTTACAGTGTGCAGTTGCCGGTTGGTATTGCTGATGTCGATGTCATCGTGATCGATCAGCGTGATATTACCAATACCCGAGCGTGCGCAAGCCTCGGCAGCCCAGGACCCGACCCCGCCGATACCGACGATACAGAAATGCGCCCGCTGTAGCGGCTCGAGCGCAGCCTCGCCAAGAACACGCGCCAGGCCGGCAAACCGCTGCAGGTAATCTTCACTCAGCATTTGATGATATTCAAAATCTTGACGAGAGCAGTTTATTGGTCTGCGGTTCCGCTGTCATTAGTATCGATTCAGTTTGCGCGAATTATCCGGGATCTCACTATCCGCGGCCGATGGCCTTATCCAGGAGAAGATAAGAAGCGGCGCCGGGGCCGATTTCATTAGGTCAGGAACTGCAGGCTACAACCAGGTTTTACAATTTGTTGACATACCGGCAGGAATCCAGATCAGAAGTAATTTTTTACCAAACGTGAAATCGGTTTGGTCTCGGTTGCATCTGTCATTACAATAGACCGCCGCAACCTGTATTGGACAAATCCCGGAATCTTCATTGAACACTGCTTGCCTGTTTACCATTTCGGCACCTTCGGGCGCCGGTAAAACCAGCCTCGTCAAGGCGCTGCTGGAAAAGCGTGCCGATTCCATTGCAGTGTGCGTGTCACATTCGACGCGGGCGATACGACCGGGCGAAGTCGACGGTCAGGCCTATCACTTCGTTTCCCTCGAAGTATTCGAACAAATGATCGCGAATGATGAGTTTCTCGAACACGCGCGGGTGTTCGATAACTGTTACGGCACCGCACGTGCATCGGTCGATGCACTGCTGGCCGGCGGTCGACACGTTATCCTGGAAATAGACTGGCAGGGGGCTCGCCAGGTCAAGGCAAAAATACCGGAAACGGTCAGTATTTTTATTCTGCCACCTTCGCGTGAGGTGCTTGAACGCCGGCTTCGCGATCGCGGTACCGATGATGAGACCACGATTGCACGACGGATGCGCGATGCGGATCGCGAAATGTCCCACTACCACGATGCCGAGTACCTGGTGATTAACGACGAGTTCGAACAGGCCCTGTTCGATCTCGACGCAATTATCCATACCCAGGGTTTGACGCTGGCACTTCAGAAGCTTAAAAACAAGGCGCTGGTGGACTCGATTCCACCCGAAATTGATTAGCCGCTTTATGCGATTAACACTTTAGATTTATTGAATTTTTCGCTATCATTGCGCCCCTTTTTGATCCGAGAGCTAACCGCATGGCGCGAATCACCGTAGAAGACTGCCTCGAGCATGTCGAAAATCGTTTTGACCTTGTATTGCTGGCCGCGCGACGCGCCCGCCAGATTTCACAGGGCGCCGATCCGCTGGTACCACCGGAAAATGATAAGCCCACCGTGATAGCACTGCGCGAGATTGCTGAAAATCTGATTAACGACTCGTCGATGGACGAGATGGAAGCAAAGGCAGAGATCGAAAAAATTTCTACCGACGATGACTTGATTCGACAAATTGCCCAGGCCAGCCTCGCGCAAGAAGAAAACGAGTAAGCGCTTCTTTTTAAACACATAATTTTGCCAGTGCAGGCCATGGTTATGGCGTGTACCGGGCGGGCTTAGGTCTTGCAAATGTGTTATAAAACCCCATTAATAAAGTTCTAGAGGTCTATATAGAAAGTTAATGGGGGCGAATTACGCCAATCTGTTCGAAGTCGTTGCCGGAGATGCGACCGCCAGCGATTCCGAAACCCGAATCGCCGAGCTCTGCAGCGAACTCGAAGCCTACCTCGAACCCGCCCAGGTCGAGGAAATCTATAGCGCCTACCTGGTCGGTGCTGCGGCTCACGAGGGCCAAAGACGAGTGTCGGGCGAACCTTACATCAGCCACCCGGTTGCGGTCGCGCGCATTCTTGCGGAAATGCGCATGGACAGTAAAAGTATTATCGCCGCGATCCTGCATGACGTTATCGAAGACACCCCCACCTTAAAGGAAAACCTGGCGGATCAGTTTGGTGAAGAAGTTGCCGAACTGGTCGATGGAGTCAGCAAGCTTGCGCAGATGGATTTCCGCAGCAAGGCCGAGGCACAGGCGGAGAATTTTCGCAAGATGATGCTGGCGATGGTCAAGGATATTCGCGTCATCATTATCAAGCTCGCCGACCGCTTGCATAACATGCGCACGCTCGATGCGATGCGCCCCGACAAACGCCGCCGCATCGCCTTCGAGACTATGGACATTTATGCCCCGATCGCAAATCGTCTCGGTATTTTTAAAATGCGTCACGAGTTGCTTGATCTGTCGATCAAGGCGGCCTACCCGATGCGATACCGGGCGCTGGAAAGCGCCTGCAAGGAAGTGGTGGGATATCGCAAGGAAATATTCAACACCATCGAGGCGGCCATTCGGCAAAGACTCAAGGAATCAAATATCAACGCGACCGTCAAGTATCGGCAGAAAAACATCCACAGCATTTATCGCAAGATGAAGGAGAAAAAGCTCAGCTTCAAGGAGCTCACCGACGTCTTCGGGGTCCGGATCATGACCGATTCGGTGGACGATTGTTATCGCGTGCTCGGTGTCATGCACAACCTCTACAAACCGTTACCGGGCAAGTTCAAGGATTACCTTGCGATTCCCAAAACGAATGGTTACCAGTCGCTGCATAGCAGCCTGTTTGGACCGCATGGTGTCGCCATCGAGGTGCAGATTCGCACCGTCGAAATGGACCACTTTGCCGAGTCGGGGATTGCCGCACACTGGATTTACAAGGAGGGTGAAAATCACTCCACCAATCCCCAGGGACGCGCACTCGAATGGCTGAAAAATCTGCTCGAGATGCAGCAGAAGTCCGGTAGCTCACAGGAATTCCTGGAAAGCGTCAAGGTCGATTTGTTTCCCGACGAGGTTTACGTATTCACTCCCAAGGGCGCGATCAAGAAGTTGCCGCGCGGGGCGACCGTTGTCGATTTTGCCTACGCGGTACATACCGATGTCGGTAATACCTGCGTCGCCGCGCGAATCGACCACCAGATGTCGCCGCTGAGCAGCAGGTTATACAATGGCCAGACTGTCGAGATCATTACCTCACAGGCCAGCCGACCGCACCCGAGCTGGCTCGATTTTGTAAGCACCGCCAGGGCCCGCACCAATATCCGGCATTTCCTGAAATCTTTACAGAAAACCGAGGCGATTTCACTCGGGCAGCGTTTGTTACAGCAGTCAGTCAGCCAGATCAAGGGACGCGATAGTGCGATTCCAAAGACCCGGATGAAAAAGGTTCTGGACCAGTATCACATGTCCGATCAAAAGGAGCTACTGGCCGAAATCGGCCTGGGTAATCGTAATTCGAGCCTGGTCGCGAAGGCAATGTACGACATCGAGGAAGATGCTACTGCCTTTGATGATCGAGGCAGGCCGCTTGCGATCAAGGGTACCGAGGGCATGGTGGTATCGTTTGCCAAGTGCTGTCGACCGGTGCCGGGGGATGCGATAGCCGGATTCATGTCATCCGGCAAAGGCATTGTCATTCACCAGCGTAGCTGCCCGAATATGACCGAACGCAACAAGGGCGACCGGCAATTGTCGGTGCAGTGGTCGGACCATGTTGAAGGCGAGTACCTCGCCAACATGCGCGTGCAGGTCGCCAATCAGCGCGGCGTACTCGCAACACTGGCGGCGACAATTGCCAACATGTCCTCCAATATCGAGCACGTCAACGTCACCGAGAAAGATGGTCGTATTTCGACCATCGAGTTCGTGGTTACCGTCAAAGATCGTATCCACCTGGCGCGCATTATGAAAAAATTGCGTGGACTGAACGTCGTCAATCGTATCTGGCGTCGATAGTGATTGTCAGCGTGGCTAATACCCGCATAATCCAGAATTTCTGAACCGGAGACAGAGCATGGCCAAAACCATTATTCAAACCGATGCCGCACCCCAGGCAATCGGCACTTACTCGCAAGCTGTCAAGGTTGATAATACGGTCTATGTCTCCGGACAGATACCACTCGATCCGGCCACCATGGAGGTCGTCAGCGGCGGTATCGAAGCTGAAATCACGCGGGTTTTCGATAATCTCGCTGCGGTTGCCACGGCTTCCGGGGGAAGCCTTGCCGATGTGGTCAAGTTGAATATCTACCTGACCGACCTCGGTAACTTCCCGACCGTCAATGAAATCATGGGCCGGTATTTTCAACAGCCGTACCCGGCCCGGGCCGCGATCGGTGTTGCCGCCCTGCCGAAAGCGGTTGGCGTCGAGATGGACGCGGTACTGGTTATCGATTAGCAGTTGCATGGAGCACTGGTCGGCTCAAGGATTACGGTATCTCAAAGGCGTTGGTCCCAAGGTAGCGGAAAAGCTGCTGAAAATGGGCTTGAACACCCAGCGCGATCTGTTATTTCATTTACCGCTGCGTTACGAAGACCGCACTTTCGTATCCCCGATCGGATCTTTACAGCCGGGGCGGCGCAGCCAGATTGAAGCCGAGGTGTTGCACGCCAGCGTGCACTTCCGACGCCAGGGACGATCGCGGCGCGTACTCGCGGCAAAGCTTGGAGACGCAACCGGGGTGATCGCGGTTCGCTTCTTCTATTTCAGTGCGAATCAACAAAAACAGTTCGAAAAAGGCGCCTGGTTGCGCTGTTTCGGTGAAGTCAGATCAGCCCAGGGTGAGCTCGAAATGATTCATCCTGAAACCGAAGTCATCGATGTCGACAATCCTCCTCCACTGCCGCAATCCCTGACCCCTATTTATCCGACTACCGAAGGATTGCACCAGATATCGATAAAACGCATCGTGCAGCAGGCCATCGACAAGCTTAAATCTGAAGGCATTGCCGAAACCTTGCCGCAGACCTGGCTCGATGAGAATGGATTTCCCGGATTTGCGTCGGCGATGATTGATTTGCATAACCCCGAAAACAAACGCGATAGTGAGCTGATTGCGCAGCACAGGCATCCGGCACAGTATCGCTTTATAGTCGAAGAACTCGCTGCGCACCGTCTTGCCCTGCTCGAACGCCGGCGACAGATTCGCAGTCGCAAAACGCCTGCGATCCAGCCAGCCGAAAAACTGCAGCAACGACTGATACAGGAGCTTCAGTTCGAGTTGACCGGTGCCCAGCAGCGTGTGCTGGGCGAGCTTATGCAGGATTTCGCCGCCGCTAAACCGATGATTCGACTGGTACAGGGCGACGTCGGCTCGGGTAAAACCGTGGTTGCCGCGCTTGCCTGTTTACCGGTGATCGAATCGGGCTACCAGGCCGTACTAATGGCGCCAACCGAAATTCTTGCCGAACAGCATTTTCAGAACTTCAGCGGCTGGCTGGAACCTCTCGGAATAACCGTGTTGAACCTGGTCGGTGCCGACAAGGGAAAGAAACGGGAACAAAAGCTGTCGCTGATTGCGGGCGGGGAAGCGCAGGTCGTGGTCGGTACCCATGCGCTGTTCCAGGCGAGTGTTGAGTTTAGTCGTCTCGGATTTATTATTTTCGACGAGCAACATCGCTTCGGTGTTGACCAGCGACTCGCGTTGCAGCGCAAAACCCGCGATGACGAGATGGCACATCAACTGATCATGACAGCGACCCCGATACCGCGCACCATGGCGATGTCGATATACGCCGATCTCGATTACTCCCAGATCGATGAATTGCCGCCGGGACGCAAACCGGTGACGACATCGATCATCTCGGAGCAGCAGCGTGATAGCCTGATCCAGCGGGTGGCTGGCGCCTGCGCCGAAGGCGGGCAGGTTTACTGGGTTTGCACCCTGATTGAAGAATCGGACGCGCTGCAGTACGAGGCTGCGGAAATGACCTATGACCTGCTTTGCCAACAGCTACCCCAGTTGTCGATCGGCATGGTGCATGGACGCCTGAAGCCTGCGGACAAGGAAGCCACGATCAACGCCTTCAAGAATCGCGATGTCGATATACTTGTCGCGACGACGGTGATCGAGGTTGGTGTCGATGTGCCCAATGCCAGCATCATGATTATCGAAAACCCGGAGCGCCTTGGCCTGGCGCAAATTCACCAGCTGCGCGGTCGTGTCGGGCGCGGAGCGCGCGAAAGCTTTTGTATCTTGCTGGTCAGGAGCGATCTTTCCGAGCTGGCGCGAACGCGCCTCGAAATCATCCGTAGCACCCAGGATGGTTTCGCGATAGCCGAAAAAGACCTCGAACTTCGTGGCGCAGGAGAGGTGCTGGGGACTCGTCAAACGGGCGAAATGAGTTTCAAGATAGCCGACCTGATGCGCGATCAGCAATGGTTTGCTCAGGTCGAGGTGCTTGCAAAGCTGATGCAATTGCCCGAAAACGCTACCATCCGCGCAGAACTGCTGCGCAACTGGATCGGCGCGCGTCAGGACTATACCGATGTCGGATAAGCGTGATCGATGCTGGACCAGACAGGATTTGTCCAACCGGGATCGACGGATTTGTCCGGGATAAGCAATATTCCCTCGGCGGATGAAAACGCGGATGCCTGGAATCCCGGTATCAAGTCAACCCTGCCCGTAAAATACTTGCCGTTGTCAACCATATTTCGGTCGGAAAACGTATTTTCAACAATCGAAAGCGCCACCGAGCTCAGCGATTTTACCGGTCTGCCAGTCCAGCAAATGGTGTTTTTCCGGCCGCAAAGACTTGTAGTACATGAATTATTGATACGTGTTTCCGCCGATATTTTTGTCTCTGATGGAACCCGATATGAAGACCTCGGAATAAATTTTCGCGATGTGGCAAACCGAATCCTGTCAGTATATATCGAGCCGGAAATGGCCACGATCTGTGAACGTCATGCGCAACTGGATCAGCAGGCTCGGGCAATAGTTGATCAAACGTTAAGCGAAAGCATATTTGCGCAAACAGCGCCGGTCGAAAATGCCCGTACCGGCTTTAAACTTTCCCGGTTATTCGGTTCTGGCGGTAAAAAGAAAGCACCAGCAGTGTCAGAAACTGCTGAACAGCGTAACCAGCGCTTTATTTCCGGCTGGGATGAAAGCGCTAACTCAACTGGCGATAAATTGTTTTCCGCGGTCTACCGTGAACTCGCCCGGGTGACGCGCGCGATTGTCGTTAAACACGGTCGTTTGGTGGGGGATAAAGCGCTGTTGACGACGCTGACCACGGGTCTGGTCTGCAATAGCCATGGCAGCGAAATAATCGGTGAAGCCATCGCACCCCTGGTGTCGCAGGCCGCGGAACGCGAGGGATATCCGGTGTTGCGCCCCCAAGCAGAGCCCGTGGTCATCAACGTCAAGGGGGCTTCGGCCTCGGGCAAGAGCACGATGCGACCACTCCAGCATAAGCATACCGAGAGGCTGGGGTTGAATTGGCAGGATTTTGCGTTAATTAGCCCGGATATCTGGCGCAAATTCCTGCTGGATTACGATACTCTGGGCCCGGCTTACAAATATGCCGGCACCCTGGTGGGTGACGAAATTCCGATTGTCGACCAGAAACTCGATCGCTATATCGCGCAAAAAGCCGAACAGGGTCGAATCTCGCACCTGCTAATCGATCGCTTTCGATTCGACAGTTTTGCGCCTGGAAAAGATACCGAGGAGGGCAGTAATTTACTGACACGCTTTGGCCGTACCGTCTACCTGACCTTTATCGTGACGCCGCCTGAGGCAACGGTTGAACGGGCCTGGTTGCGTGGCCTTCAGGTCGGACGCTTCAAGGCCGTCGACGATCTGCTCGATCACAACGTGGAAGCCTTCAAGGGCATCCCGGCCCTGTTTTTTACCTGGGCTTTGCACAAAGACAAAACTGTATATTACGAATTTCTTGACAATAGTGTTACCAAAGGGAGCAAGCCGCGCACGATTGCATTTGGATTGAACGGCGAACTGAATATTCTGGATTTCAAATGCATGCTCGATATCGAGCGGTACACCAGAATTAATATTGAGGCCAAAGATCCGGTTGACGTTTATCCTGCTGATGATGCGATGGTGCCGGCATTGAACACAGGATTCCTGGTCAAGTGCGCTGCACGAATACCCGTGATCAATTTTGTTGATCGTGTCGCCGGAAAAATATACGCCCACATGGAATCCGGCAAGATCAGCTGGATTGATCCTGATATGATTAAGCAAGTTCTGAAGGATGAAACCGCGCTCGCGGCCCTACAAGCGATGGTTCCGGGGTTCCCCGACTGTCTCGCGAGTATCGAGCAGCGATCCGCGATTTCATTGTCTGACGAAGCGCGGCTGCATACCATGGGCTGTCTGGACTAAAGAAGGCTGACATGAACCGTTGTGACACCTCTCCGTTGCTGGCTTACGATGAAGCGCTCGAACAGCTGACCAGGGGTATTGCGTCCTCAGGCCCGATCATTGATACGCCGCTGAGGCAGACACTGGGGTCGGTACTGGCGCAGTCTATTGATGCCGAAATCGATGTGCCGGGTTGCGCGATGTCGGCGATGGATGGCTATGCAATCAATACCACCGATCTGGCAGCGAATGGTAAAACGTCTTTGCCGCTCTCGCAGCGCATCCCCGCCGGTGCAGCCGCCGAACCTCTGGCTGCGGGCACTGCCGCGCGCATCTTTACCGGTGCCCCCATACCCGATGGCGCCGATGCCGTCATCATGCAGGAACAGGTCGAGGCGGACGATCATCAAATCAGTTTCGATGCGCGCCCGGCGAAGGGCAGCAACATCCGGCCGGCCGGCAACGATATTCAGCATGGTACGACCATTCTAAGCGCAGGCCGTCGCCTCAGGGCCCAGGATATCGGGCTTGCTGCATCGGTCGGAATGCAAAGCCTGCCGGTTTATGCGCCGATCAGGGTGGGTATGTTTTTGACCGGCGACGAACTGGTGGAGCCGGGAGAGGTGCTTGGCGCGGGTAAAATATACGATTCAAATCGCTACACTTTGCACGGCCTGCTTGAATCGATGGGTTGCGAAATTGTCGACCTGGGACTGGTTGGCGATACGCTGGCGGCGACGCGGGAAGCGATGTCTCGCGCCTCGACCCAGGCTGACCTTGTGGTAACCACGGGCGGGGTCTCGGTGGGCGACGAAGATCACGTGCGGATCGCAATCGAACAGCTCGGCGAGCTACGACTTTGGCGTCTGGCGATCAAACCGGGGAAACCACTCGCCTACGGCCAGATCAACGACACTGCTTTTCTCGGTTTGCCGGGTAACCCGGTATCGGTGTTTGCAACCTTTTGCCTGTTTGTTTGCCCGGTGATTCAGCTTATGCAGGGCCGCTCCTGGCATAAGCCCGTTGCTTTGCCCATAACGGCCGACTTTGACTGGCCGAAACCTGATAGCCGGCGAGAGTTTTTACGTGCCAGGCTTGCCCTCGATGCCGATGGCCAAACCGTGGTCCAGGTTTATCCGAACCAGGATTCGGGCGTGCTGACTTCGACCGTATGGGCCGATGGCTTCGTCGAAATCGCCGAGAACCAGACGGTAAAGGCCGGGGAGCGTGTAAACTATCTGCCTTTCGCCCAGTTTTTCTCGTGAGGTAGGTGATGATAATCCGAATCCAGCAGGAAGATTTTGACATCGCGGCGCTTAACCGGGAACTGCTGGCGGAACGCAACAATGTCGGTGCCATCGCCAGTTTCATCGGATTGGTGCGCGATCTCGAAAATGACGCTTTGCAGCAGATGACGCTTGAGCACTACCCGGGTATGACTGAAAAGGCACTGCAGGATATCGCCGAAAAGGCCCAGCGACGCTGGAAAATAATCGATCTGGGGATTATTCATCGCGTCGGCGCGTTAGCGCCGGCCGATCAGATCGTGCTGGTCTCGGTGCTGAGCGCGCATCGGGCGGATGCCTTTGAGGCCTGTGAATTTATCATGGACTATCTTAAAACCGACGCGCCCTTCTGGAAAAAAGAAGTTAGCGATCAAGGTGTGAAGTGGGTAGAATCGCGAAAAAGTGACATATTTGCACAAAAAAAGTGGGATACCTGAACAAAATCGACAAAATCCACGCATTTTGGCCATATATACTGCCCCGGAAGTGAACTGAAATGCACGCGCTGCGAGTATGATTCGTGAATTACATTATCACAGCTAAACCCAAGCAACTCCCGATTTATCCGGACCAACCGGCGACACGCCCGGTGGCTTCGGTCACGGATAATGCCAGTGAGTTTCGTGACGCCAGCAAACAGCCATCACCCAGCTACGTGTATCGAGGTGAACTGCTGGAAGGCGTTGGCAATGACAGGCGTTATCGTCCGCAGCTGAACCTGCAGGTCGATCCGCAAAATCGTCGTGCGATTGATACCTACCAGCAAGTCGCATCTGATCCCCCGCTACTGGGACGTGTACTGGACGGATATATCTGATATTCCCGTCATTCCTGCTGTCGCAGGACAACCTAATTGATACAATGTCCGCTTGTGTTTAAAGCCTGCTGCAAATGGACGTATCCCATATACTCGACTCCCTGAACGACCGCCAACGCGAAGCGGTTAGCGCCGATCCGGGCCCCCTGTTAGTGCTTGCCGGGGCTGGCAGTGGCAAGACACGTGTGCTTACGCATCGCGTCGCATGGCTATGCGAAGTTGATGGATTATCCCCGTACAGCGTGCTCGCGGTTACCTTTACCAACAAGGCCGCTGCCGAGATGCGCGCCCGGGTCGAATCACTGCTCGGAATTTCTGCGGCGGCAATGTGGGTCGGCACGTTTCACGGGCTCGCGCATCGCCTGTTACGTTTGCATTACGAGGCTGCCGGCTTGCCGCAGGGATTTCAAATCCTGGATAGCGATGACCAGTTACGCATGGTCAAGCGCGTCGTCCGGCAACTCGACCTTGACGAGGCCCGCTGGCCGCCGAAGCAGGCCCAGTGGTTTATCAACCATAACAAGGATGAGGGTTTACGTCCGGCTCATATCGATCCTGGGCAGGACCCGATCCAGCAGCAGCTGTTAGAGATCTACCGTCTCTACCAGGATCTATGCGAGCGCGCTGGTGTTGTCGACTTTGCCGAGTTGTTGTTGCGGGTACTCGAACTGATTCGTGACAACGACGATATTCGCGAGCACTACCAGCGACGATTTCAGCATATCCTGGTCGATGAATTTCAGGATACCAACGCGATCCAGTACGCCTGGATGCGGCTCCTGGCGGGCACCGACACGCCGGTGTTCGTGGTTGGCGATGATGATCAGTCGATTTACGGCTGGCGCGGTGCGCGCATTGAAAACATCCACCATTTCCAGAAAGACTTTGCCAATACCCAGGTTATTCGCCTGGAACAGAATTACCGCTCCACCGGCACCATATTGAAAGCCGCGAATGCCCTGATCGATAACAATCGCTCGCGCCTTGGCAAGGAACTGTGGACCGATAGCGCCGACGGTGAGCCAATTCTGTTTTACTCGGCGTACAACGAGAAGGATGAGGCCCGTTTCGTCATCGACCGCATCGAGAACTGGGTGGCACAGGGGCGAAGCCGCAACGAAATCGCGGTGCTTTACCGTTCCAACGCCCAGTCGCGCCAGTTTGAAGAAACACTGTTTACACGCGGTATACCTTACCGGGTATATGGCGGCCTGCGATTTTTTGAACGCGCGGAAATCAAGGACACGCTTGCCTACCTGCGCATGATTTCAAATCCAACGGCAGACCACGCCTTCGAACGCACGGTTAATCATCCCCCCCGCGGTATCGGCCAGAAAACGATTGATGAAATTCGCAATTATGCACGTCAGCATTCGACTTCCCTGTGGAACGCGAGTATCGAACTGATCTCATCGGATAGTTTGACCGCGCGGGCCCGCGGTGCGCTGCAGGTCTACGTCGGTCTGATCCGCCGCATGACATCTGACCTGCTGGAGTTGCCACTCGGTGATCAGATTAAGACCGGGGTCGAGATGAGCGGTCTCGATCTGTATTTTAAAAAGGATACGACCGAGAAAGGCCAGTCGCGCATCGAGAACCTGCAGGAACTCGTCGGCGCCGGCAAGAGTTTTGCATACGATGCCAATATCGAGGAAGAAATGTCAACGCTTGATGCCTTCCTCGCGCATGCGGCACTCGAGGCTGGCGAATCCCAGGCGGATGCCTGGGAAGATTGCGTACAACTGATGACCATGCACTCGGTCAAGGGACTCGAGTTTCCACTGGTTTTCCTGGTGGGTATGGAGGAGGGGTTGTTTCCGCATCAGCGCTCCAGTGAAGAGCCGGGCCGTATGGAAGAAGAGCGACGTCTGTGTTATGTCGGTATTACCCGTGCGCGAGAGCAGCTGGTGATAACCAGTGCCGAGGTGCGCCGCCTGTACGGTGGCGAAAGCTATAACATGCTGTCCCGCTTCGTGCGCGAAATACCGGGTGAACTGATGCAGGAAATCAGGCCCAGGGCAAATATCAGTCGTCCCGTGATGCCGACTTCGCCGCGCATAGGACTGGATCGTGCGATTGAGGACACCGGTTTGTTTGTTGGTCAGAAAGTGAATCATGCCCGCTTTGGCGACGGTGTCGTACTGAATCTCGAGGGACAGGGAGCCCAGTCCAGGGTGCAGGTTAATTTTGAAGCGGCTGGCAGCAAGTGGCTGATTGCGAGTATGGCGAACCTGCAACCGTCCTGAGTAACCGAAGTACGGCATCCGTGCCCACGCTCGTGTAGAATCGCCGCAGCATAAATAATAGATATAGAATTAAGGAGAGCTTTATGAGCAAACAACAGGTTGCATTCATCGGTCTCGGGGTCATGGGTTATCCGATGGCAGGGCATCTCGCCAATGCCGGATATCAGACCAGGGTCTATAACCGCACGACTGCGAAAGCCGAACAATGGTGCCGGGACTACCAGGGCGATTTTGCCGGGACTCCGCGTGAAGCGGCCGAGGATGCTGATTTTATCTTCATGTGTGTCGGTAATGACGACGACCTGCGTTCAGTCGTGTATGGCGATGACGGTGTCCTGGCAGGATGCAAGGAAAGCGCGATCCTCGTCGATCACACCACGGCATCGGCCAACGTCGCGCGGGAAGTTGCCGGCAAATCACCCGTTCCTTTTCTCGACGCGCCGGTGTCGGGCGGCCAGGCAGGTGCCGAGAATGGCGTGCTGACAGTTATGATCGGTGGTGACCAGAGCAGTTTCGATGCGGCACGCCCGGTGATCATGAGTTATGCGCGCGCAGCAGAGTTGATGGGCAGCGTTGGCGCCGGCCAGCTCACCAAGATGGTGAACCAGATCTGTATTGCCGGCCTGGTGCAGGGCCTGTCCGAGGGCTTAAATTTCGCCCAGCGCGCAGGGCTCGATGGCCACAAGGTTGTCGATGTCATTTCCAAGGGTGCGGCGGGTTCCTGGCAGATGGAAAACCGCGGCAATACCATGCTCGACGACGAGTTCGAATTCGGCTTTGCGGTCGACTGGATGCGTAAAGATCTTGCTATTTGCCTGGAAGAGGCCGAACGCAATGGTGCCGAATTACCGGTGACCCGGATCGTCAACGACTTTTACGGGGAAGTGAAGGCGATGGGCGGGGGTCGTTGGGATACCTCAAGCCTGATCCGGCGATTGACACGCGAGGATTAGCGGCTTTAATCCTTGAGTTAGAGCGCCTGCCCGGGGTAGGCAGCAAGAATTTTTTGAGATGTTGCCTTGAAGCTACTGGTTTGGAAGAAAAAATAGGTTTTTTTAAAAAAAAGGTGAAATTTTTTTAATTCAGTCGTATTTTGATAAAACACTATAATATCAAATAGTTAAAGAGATAAATTAAGCTATATAGTGACAAAGTGCCTCCATATATACTGTTTTTACTGCCGTTTATCAATTTTTAACTGGATTTTTATTCAATATCTCCTATATATATAAGTGTGTTAAAGGTTAAGAACACCTAACCTCTCTCACGATGTCCTCCTTTGGTTATAATTGTCGATTACGACATTTTGGCTGGTCTCTCGACCAGCCATTTTTTTTGCCCACCCAAAAATCAACGCTTTTGCCCGTGCAGAATCCACGCAATCGTCGTAGCTGGAACTCGACGAAGGCTTATACGAGTTCGAAATTATGAATAGAATGTCAGCGGTTCTTACGAAAACTGGTTACAATAATCACGAGCAGGCCTGTTAGACCTGCTGTTTCGTCAAACACCGTTAACCCTGGGGAGGGGGATAATGCGTGCCTGGAACTGTGTTACCTGGGGTGGACCAAGCCACCTGAAACTGGGCACTACGCCCGAGCCCGAATGTGGCCCCGATGAAGTTGAAATCACGGTTAAAGCCTGCGGGATAAATTTTGCGGACCTGTTACTGATCTCCGGTCAATTCCAGGTGCGTCCTGAACTCCCTTTTGTCCCCGGCATGGAAGTCGCCGGAAGAATCACCCGGCTCGGCGCGGGCTGTGAAGCGTTTAGTCTGGGCCAAAAGGCCGCTGCCTACGTGAAACATGGTGGCTACGCCGAGAAAGTGGTAGCGCCGATAGCGCAGGTGGCTGCCATACCTGAATCGATTCCCCTAGAGGTTGCCGCCGCTTTTCCGGTTTCCTATGGTTCGGCGGAACTGGCGCTGGATCGAGCGGGGCTGAGCGCAAATGAAGTCATCGTGATTGGTGGTGCCGCAGGCGCTGTCGGGACGGCCTGCATCGAGCTGGCAAAACAGCGTGGTGCGGTTGTCATCGCCTGTGTTGGAGATGATGCAAAGGAAAAAATTGCGCGTGCCTGTGGTGCCGATCAAATTATTTCTTCCCGTTCCAGGCGCCTCTACGAAGATTTAAGAGAAATTGCGCCCGATGGCGTTGACGTGATTATCGATCCCGTTGGCGGAATCTTTTTTGAAGAAACGCTGCGCGCGCTTGGCTACGGGGGTCGGGTTGTTTCGCTGGGATTTGCATCGGGTAAAATACCCAGCATCCGCGTGAACCACTTTCTGGTCAGGCATCAAAGCCTGGTCGGCTCCTCCTTCGGGCTCACCTGCGTCAAAGACCCCGTTCGGATATCCGCTAAGTGGTCACAACTGTCTGCCATGCTCGAAGCGGAGCAGATCAAGCCAAGAATCAGTCAAACTAGGCCGTTTGCCGAGCTCCCGAAAGCCCTGCAGATGCTCAAAGACCGCAAGGTTGCAGGGCGCATTATTTTAAGCTGAGGCCGGGATTTTAATTGACCGGAATATAAAGCGCCGTGGTGAACTGGTTGGCGTCGGTTATATTTGTTACGTCGTCGAGATAGATTTCGAGCGCGTCTCTAGAATTATCAAGCTTTATCTTATGCATGCGGCAGTGACTGTGCAGCGCGTACCACCCGAGCGGCAAGTACCTGAGGTCACCGTGCAGCGACATTTTATAATAGTGCCCGCCCTTGAATTCGTGCCGCTTGTAGTTCGACAGGGGCGTACTGTTGCCGACCGGAACGGCTATTTCGGCCTGGTAACTGGATGCCAGTGGATCCAATTGATTATAAATCGTCAATGCTAGCCCAACTTGATTGAGCCCCGTGTCCTGAAGCGTTTCTATACTCGAGCGGCGCGCTGCCTCAAGTTGACGCAGATTTCCATTGAACGGAATCGCCCAGTAATTGAACGCTTCCAGGTCCTCGAAACCGATAAATTCAATCTCGGGGTGTGGCATTTCGGCATTCAGGTATCCGCCGAGCATCGCCAGCCCGAGATCATAATCACGCTCGATCATGGGTGTCATTTTTTTGGTCATGAAGCGGAACAGGAACGGCAACCGTCCGGCCATCTCCCAGCTGACCAGGGTATTTCCATTCCTCGCTTCAAACGCCCAGTTGACCTGGTTTGTCGACTTGAAGGGGCGTAAAAACTCAATTTGCTGTTTAATGCTAACGCCGGGATTTATTTCGATGTGGGTCAGTTTACCCGCGCCGACTACCTTGCCATCCCAGCTGTAATGGCCGTTCTCTGACTGAAAATTTTCGCTGTAAACGATTTTAGTCTCGGGCTCGTGTATCAACCAGGGGCTCCATTCCGGCCAGGATTTGAGATCCAGGATCGTGGCAAAAACCGAATCCAGAGGTGCCTCGATCTCGAGGCTCCGCTTGATGTTAAACTTACCCTCCAGGGTGGCCAGGTAGGCTATTCCAGCCAGCAGGATGGCAACGACGATGCCAATGACTATCCACATGTATCGACTCCGGTAGCAGCGCTTTGTTGCTTGCATTGTGAACGGATCAGCCACAGGAACAGCGCTGCAGAGATTCCGGCGGAACTGAAAATCATGCACATGACGATAATCTGGTAACGCGCCGCGATCAGCGGCGAGGTACCGGCCAGGATCTGGCCGGTCATCATACCGGGCAGCGATACCAGCCCGACCGCGAGCAGCGAATTCGTGATCGGAATTAGCGCCGCCTGGAATGCCGTGCTGCGGGCCCGCGCATAGTCATTATGATGACCCAGCTCGCTGTAAAGGCGTTCACCGGCGAGGCTGACGCTGTTCATGGAATTGGAGAAAATCATTCCGGCAAGCGGGATCAATATGGCCGGCTGATACCAGGGCTCGGCGTGTAGAACGCCCTGGCTAATCAGTACGAGGTTAAAGATGCCGCCCACGGCGATCGCCGTCAGGCTACACCCGAGTAGTGTCGAGCGCTTAACCGGTAGTGCCCCCAGTGCGATCCAGCTTGCCGCGAGTAGCATGAAGCTCAATACAGCGATGATGATCCATTGATTATTGGCGTGGAAGATAAACTCCAGTGTGTAACCAATCAGCATGAGCTGCAGCAGCATACGCAGGATCGCCACGGCTGCGTTTTTAATACTGGTTGACCAGTAAAAAATAATGAGCAGGGTAACGACCACCGGGATGAATGCGATCGCTATATCGGCCGGTGTTATTGCATACACTAGTGGTAATCTTCCCAGTACTGGTTGCTATCCGGTTGCATTAATTCCTCGATCTCACTGTCATCCCGTTGAAACTGGGTCACGTCGATCTGCATATTATCGCGTGCATTGTCTTCAAGGAAACAGAAGATGGTGTTGCGCAAAGTCACAAGCAGCGAATTATCCATTTCAAAATCAAGTTCAGCGAGGAGGTCGATCACAATTTCAAAACTCAGTTTGTCGAGTGAATAAATAATGTGAGCGCCATGGTCACCGACCGGAGAGGCCAGCAGGATACCATCGATATCAACTAGTACTTCGCATGCGGCGTGGGCCTGACAGGCTGGATCGTCGCTCTGCTTGAGGTAAATGCGGCGACATCGATAGCGGTCCGCGTCTTCCATGCCGAAAGACTACGCCCCGGAATTTGGATTATCAACCCGTTTGGCAATACTGGTGCGCGGTAAGTTATTGTAATCGGTAACACAGCGAATTTCGCCAAAGCCATGGGTTGTCAGCAACCCGGCGACGCTGACCTGCTGGTCGTAGCCGTGCTCCAGTATCAGATAACCGCCAACAGCCATATGTTCTTTTGCCTGGCTGACGATTTGTTGCAAGGCCTCGAGGCCGGTGTCACCAGGCGTTAACGCGAGCTCAGGTTCCGCGGGCAGGTCACCCTGTCGCAAAAAAGGGTGGTTTGCCGCGATATAGGGTGGATTGGATACAATAAGGTCGAATACCAGCCCGGTCGGCAGTTGTCGGTACCAGTCTGACTCGATGAACTCGATATCGACTTCATGACGAGCAGCATTAACGTGCGCCAGCGCCAGGCAGGCGGGATCGACGTCGGTGGCGTAAATCCGGGCCAGGGGGCGTTGTTTTTTCAGCGTTATGGCGATAATTCCGCTACCGGTACCCAGGTCGCAAATACGACAGGGATGCTCGATGGGAATCTGCTCCAGCGCGAGCTCTACCAGTAACTCGGTCTCCGGCCTGGGTACCAGCGCGGCAGGGCTTGCAGAGAACTCCAGCGAGTAAAACTCGCGGCTACCGAGCAGGTAAGCAATCGGTGTGGGCTCGAGTCGTTTTCGAACCAGTTCCTGGTACTGTTGCCAGCTGGATTCGCTTAGTTCCTGATCCGGTCGACTATAGAGATAACTACGTGGTTTATCGAGGCAAAAGGCCAGTAAAAGCTCGGCATCGAGGCGGGCAGTCTCACTGCAGGTGGCAATGCAGCTCCTGGCCCATGCGAGGGCGGAGTCGATTTGTTCACTCATGTAAATAGAACTTGTTCACTATGGAAATTCTGTAAATCATCTATAAGTTGTTTGTGGACATCAATACCTCCTCCCCCGATCTATTGATGATATCACGTGGCCAGGGACGGCCTTTTTTTTCTGACGCCTTCAGTGTCGCGATAGCGGCGTTAAAAATTTCCCCAAAACGCTCGCATACTTTAGTGTATTGCTCGCGCTATTGGGGAAATTTTTGCCTTGCTCTCACGACACTGAAGGCGTCAGAAACGTTCGCTCTCCGGAGTTAGTCCAAGGATCGCAGTCTCTCCTTAAACTGTTGGAAAACACTTACTAATATATTGCTCGCGCTATTGCGGAATTTTTGCCTTGCTCTCATGGTGCTGAGGAGATCAAAAACATTCAGATTCCGAGTAATTGTCGCGATTTCAAATAATTTCGATAAGGGAAAAAAAGGGTTAGTTGAGGCCGCGGTCCTCGGCGCTGAGGCTGGCGAGTTGCTCGGCCTGGTACTCGTGCATTAGCGGGTCGACCACCTGCCCCAGGCTGCCCTGCATGATTTCGTCGAGTTTATAGAGCGTAAGGTTAATACGATGATCGGTTAACCTGCCCTGCGGAAAATTATAGGTACGAATGCGTTCCGAGCGATCGCCGCCGCCGACAAGTGACTTGCGTTCGGCGGCTTGCTCGGCTTCCTGCTTTTGTTTTTCCGTGTCATAGATACGTGCCTGTAATAGTGACATTGCCCGGGCCCTGTTTTTGTGCTGCGAACGTTCATCCTGGCATTCGACCACGGTGCCAGTCGGGATATGGGTCAGCCGTATCGCCGAGTCGGTTTTATTAACATGCTGGCCGCCGGCACCCGAGGCGCGGAAGGTATCGATACGCAAATCGGCCGGGTTTATCTCGATCATTTGCACCTCTTCGCTTTCCGGAATAATCGCGACGGTCGCGGCCGAGGTATGCACGCGTCCCTGCGACTCGGTCTCCGGCACGCGCTGCACGCGGTGTGCGCCGGACTCGAACTTCAGGTGCGAGTAAGCGCCATTACCAATAATGCGCGCAATAATTTCCTTGTAGCCGCCGTGCTCTCCTTCGTTGCTGTTGAGTATTTCCAGCAGCCAGTGCTGCGATTCGGCGTAGCGGCTGTACATGCGAAACAAATCACCCGCGAATATGGCGGCCTCGTCACCACCGGTGCCGGCTCGGATCTCTAGAAAGACATTAGCGCTGTCATTGGGATCCCGCGGCAATAACAGCTTCTGTAATTCAATCTCTAGCTGCTCGATTTGCCCGGTGTTTTCGGCAATTTCTTCTTCGGCAAGCTCCCTGATCTCGGCGTCCTCTTCGCTCAACATCTCGCGTGCCGAATCAAGCGCCGCCTGGGCCTGCTGAAAGCGGTTGAAATTCTTGACGACGTCTTCCAGTTGCGCATATTCCATTGACAGGTTTCGAAACCTGTCCTGGTCGTTGATAACCTCGATGTCAGACAGCAGTCCGGCGATCTCTTCGTGCCGGGCACACAGTGCTTCCAGTTTGTTGAGCAACGATTCTTTCATAGTCTCAATTCGAGTCGGGCTTAATCAACGATTTGAGTAACCGGATGCGTTCTTCATCATCGTTTTGCAATGCCTTGCGCATTTCGAGCGTGGGCCGGTGCATCAGCTTGTTGGTGATATCGTTGGCAAGCCGCTGGATGGCCTCTTCTGGATCGGATGCCTGCTTTAGTTGCAGCAGGGCTTTTTCGATTGCCTGTTGTTTTATCAGGTCGGCGCTATCGCGCAATTGCCTGATATGGTCGGCCGACTGGTGGGTTTTGAGCCACTGGTCGAACATCGTCACTTCGAGGTTGATTATTTCCAGTGCTGCTTCGGCGGCAAGTTCGCGGCCGCGTAAATTTTCGTCGACGACGGTTTTTAAATCATCGACGGTATACAGGTAAATATCCTGCAGTGAACCGACCTCAGGCTCGATATCGCGTGGGACCGCCAGGTCGACCATGAAGATGGGTCGGTGCTTGCGGCGTTTCAAAGCGGATTCGGTTGCGCCCTTGCCAAGAATCGGCAATTGACTCGCGGTGGAAGAGATAACGATATCGGCATGTGCCAGTTGTTCGGGAACTGCGTTGATCTGCACTGCGTCCGCGCCGATTTGATCGGCGAGCAGGCTTGCGCGCTCGATACTGCGATTTGCAATCGTCATTGACCCGATCTGCTGACTCTTTAGATGACGGGAAACCAGTTCTATGGTTTCGCCCGCACCGATCAGCAGGGCGTGTAATTCATCGAGCTTGCCGAAAATCTGCTTCGACAGGCTTACCGCGGCAAATGCGACGGAAACCGGGTTGGACCCGATTTCGGTGTCAGTTCGTACTCGCTTGGCGACACTAAACGAATGCTGGAACAGTCGATCCAGGATCGAGTTCACCGTGTTGCCGCCTCGCGCCTGTTCGTACGACTCTTTCAGCTGTCCGAGGATCTGGGGTTCGCCAAGCACCATTGAGTCAAGTCCCGAGGCAACGCGAAACAGGTGGCGCGCAACCTCTTCATCGCAATGTTGATAGATATACGGGCTAAGACCCAGTTCGTTGAGGCCGTGATGAGCGGTCAGCCAATGCACTATGGTATCGCTGCAATCCGAAGAGGTGTCGCAATATATCTCGGTGCGGTTACAGGTCGATACGATGACGGATTCGTTCACCGCGGGAATGTCCTGAAGCTGATGCAATGCCTGGCGCATTTGCTCTGGGGCAAATGCAACTTTTTCTCGAATATCAACCGGAGCGGTTAAATGATTGATGCCAAGGGAAAGTAAGGCCATGTTCAGGGAAGTTTCGTGCCAACAGGAGATTTTCGGGCATAAGTCTTTTAAATACAACATCCTTGGAACAAATCAGGGTAAATACAATCCTACAGTGAAATGCTACACTCATTATTTGAGGATTTTTCGGAAATTACATTGTATTTCATCAAGTTTAACAATCGCTCCGTCCTTATATTAGGAAGCCTGTTGCTTACTGCTTGTGCCGGTTTACCGCAGATATCATCGCAGGCCTCGGCCCCGCTCGAGTCCCATGCAGTGCAGATTAATTCACCGGGGACGGAGCAGGATTCGGTTGCAGACGCTTCGTACGCATTGATGGTGGCCGAAATAGCCTTGAACATGGGCGATACGGCGCTTGCAGTTAAGCATTATCTGGAGCTTGCGAAATCGCAGGATAATCCGGATATCGCAGAGCGTGCGGTGCGCGTTGCGGTGTACGGGCAAGATCTTGAAGCTGCAATCGAGGCGGCCCACCGCTGGATCGAACTCGATCCGAAGCGGATTGAGGCGCGCCAGGTTATTGCCGCGATTTATATCCGACAGGACAAGATCCCCGAGGCATTCAACTATGTTAACGACTTGATCCAGACCAGCGAGCTGGAAGATGAACAGTTGTTTCCACCCCTGCTTGGCATCCTGGCCCGCGAAAAAAATGCCAATACGGTGCTCGCCGTGACCCAGCGCCTCGCTCAGGAAAATCCATCCCGTGCCTATGCGCAGTATTTGCATGGCATGTTGTCCGCGCAAAATGGTCGCCCAGAAGAGGCGTTAAAGTACCTCGATCGTTCAATTGCACTGGCCGATATAGAAGGTGTGCATTCCGCGCGTGCCAGGGTTTTACTCAGGCTGGGAAAATCCGATGAAGCGGTGGTAAGTCTTGAAAAGGCCGTCCAGGAGAATCCGGATGACCAGAACTTGCGGCTCACCTACGCGCGCTTGCTGGTCGACGTCAAGGAATATGAAAAAGCCCGCATAGAATTTGAAAAACTTCACCGGGCTTCACCGGAAGATGCGGAGTTGTTGTTTACGCTCGGCTTGCTGTCGCTCGAGTCCCAGCGCCTGGACGATGCCGAGAAATACATGATGATGCTGGTCAGGTTAAATCAGCGCGAGGGCGAGGCGCAATATTATCTCGGGCGCATTTACGAAAATCGAAAACAATACGAAACTGCGATCGAGTGGTACGAGCAGGTGCATGTTGGCGAGTATAAATTCGATGCGCGGTTGCGCATTGCGGATATGCTCGGTATATCGGGACGCATTGAAGAAGCCATCGATCACCTGGACGCGATGTTGAAGGGCAGCCAGTCAGATGGATCGCTGGTACGCATTTATATCAGCAAGGGAGAGCTGTTGCGTAGTGTACGGCGTTTCGAGGAGGCGATGGCCGTTTTCAATACAGCCCTTGATATCGTACCCGGTAACAGCGATTTACTGTATTCGCGTGCACTGGTCGCCGAAAAGCTGGGGCGTATCGACCAGCTGGAAGCAGACATATCGACTATTCTTAAAACCGAGCCGGATAACGCGCATGCGCTTAACGCCCTGGGTTTCACATTGGCGGATCAGACCGACCGTTACGAAGAAGCCTATGTTTATATCAAGCGCGCCATTGAAATTATGCCTGACGATGCCGCAATCATCGATAGCTGGGGGTGGGTGCACTATCGTCTGGGCGAGTATGACAAGGCCATCAGCCTGTTGCGCAAAGCGCTCTCCTTTTTTAATGATGCGGAAATTGCCGCTCATCTCGGAGAGGTACTCTGGGTAAGTGGCAATCAGGAAGAAGCGACCAGCATCTGGAAAGAAGCGCTCGATAAATCCCCTGATGATCCAATGCTGCTGGAAGTCATGCAGCGTTTTATCCCCTGATTAACGTTTACAGCTTGTTGCGATCCCTCTTTTTCGCTTTTGCCGTTTCGGTTATCGCTGGTTGTAGTCAATTTGCCAGCCTGTCGGACAGGCAGGGGGCACAGGAGCTCTGGACAAGCCAGCAACAGGCGTTAGCGAGCTATAACAGCTGGGATTTGCATTCACGCGCCGTTATCAAGCTCGAAACCGGGGCTTACAACATCGGTATACGTTGGCAACGAGACGTGGGGAACTTTGAAATGCTACTCGAGGCACCATTCGGTCAGGGCGTATTTCGCATCGAATCCGGCGTGGATGATGTCTACCGATTGCGCCTGCCCGACGGGCAGGTATTCGAGAATCATACCGCGGAGGCACTGCTCGAGGATGTCATCGGCTGGTCGCTTCCGATCAGCGGACTGGAGTACTGGATTCGGGGAATGCCACGACCCGGGAACCGTTATTCACATCGGGTGAGCACAGATGGCCGTACCCGATCCATCATCCAGGACCGATGGACGATCAGCTACCTCGATTATTTCGACGAGCCGCAATACCCGCGTTTACCGCGCAAGGTCGAACTGGTGAGCGACACGATAACGGTCAAGCTTGTCGTCGAACGCTGGCAGTCCTCTACAGAGGATGTTACCCCGTCAGATCTTTTTCCCGAATTTAACTGACATGACCGAGCTTCTGTCACTACGCTCACCCGCAAAGCTTAACCTCATGTTGAATATCACCGGACGTCGAGAGGATGGCTATCATCTGCTCGAAACCGTGTTCCAGTTCATCGACTTTTGCGATCATCTCAGCTTCGTCGTAACTGACAGCTCCGATGTGCTGCGCGTGACAGGGAACTCACCGGTAGCGGCCTCGGAGGATATCCTGTTGCGCGCCGCGGGATTATTACAAACCCGGTTCAATGTAGGTAAAGGGATCAGCATCAACATTGACAAGCGCATACCCATCGGCGGTGGGCTGGGGGGCGGCAGTTCGAACGCGGCCACCTGCCTGCTGGCCCTGAACCGACTCTGGGAGCTCGATCTATCGCTACAGCAGCTGGCCGAAATCGGCCTCGAGCTGGGTGCCGACGTGCCGGTTTTCATATACGGTCGAGCTGCCTGGGCTACCGGCATCGGAGAGGTACTGGAAACTATCGATTTGACAGAACCGATTTATGTCGTGATTGATCCTAAAATCGAGGTTTCCAGCGCCAATATATTTGGCGCACAAGAATTGACACGCAACAACGATCCGCTCACAATACGCGCCTTTCTGCGCGGCTCGGGCAGTAATGTATGCGAACCGGTGGTGCGAAAACTGTACCCCGGGGTAGGTGAGGCGATTGACTGGTTGAGTCAGTATGCAACCCCCAAAATGTCGGGCACCGGCGCAAGTGTGTACGCCGCATTCGATAGCCATGAGCAGGCAGAAACGGTAAAATCGAGGGTTCCGAAGCAGTGGATTGCGCACATTGCAAAGGCAATGAATCGTAACCCGGTACACCAGCAGTTGGGATTGCTGGACAATTGAGAATTATTGGGCCGTCGCCAAGTGGTAAGGCACCAGGTTTTGATCCTGGCATTCGTTGGTTCGAATCCAGCCGGCCCAGCCAATTTTCGTGGACGAAGGCCGAGATAGTGCAGCGCGTACCATCCGGCCGGATGAGAAATCTGGTCCAGGGTTTTATTGCAAACGAGAGAGTCCGATGGTTGGCAACGTAGCCACGAACGACTTGATGGTTTTTACCGGGAACGCCAATCCGGAATTGGCACGAACGATCGTTCGTTACCTGGACATCCCCCTCGGCATCGCATCGGTGGGTGAGTTCAGCGATGGCGAAATTTCGGTAGAGATCGGCGAAAACGTGCGTGGCAAGGATGTGTTTATCATCCAGCCGACCTGTGTCCCCACCAACGATAACCTGATGGAGTTGCTGGTGATGATCGACGCGATCAACCGTGCGTCATCGGATCGGGTGACCGCGGTTATTCCCTACTACGGGTATGCCCGCCAGGATCGACGGGTGCGTTCGCAGCGGGTGCCGATCACGGCCAAGGTGGTGGCAAACATGCTGACCAGTGTCGGTGTGGACAGGGTGTTAACGATTGACTTGCACGCTGATCAGATCCAGGGATTTTTCGAATGCCCCGTGGATAACGTTTACGCGTCGCCGATTTTAATGGGTGATATCTGGAAACAGAAATACCCGAACATGATCGTGGTGTCGCCTGATGTCGGGGGCGTGGTGCGAGCCAGGGCAATAGCGAAACAGCTGGATGAGGCTGATCTCGCAATTATCGACAAACGTCGCCCGCAGCCGAATATGGCCAAGGTGATGAATATTATCGGTGAGGTGAAAGGCAAGACCTGTATTATTGTCGATGATATGGTCGACACCGCCGGTACCTTGTGCCAGGCCGCGGAGGCACTCAAGGACGAGGGCGCAAAAGGGGTATTCGCCTACTGTACTCATGCGGTGTTATCGGGCAAGGCGATCGAAAACCTGGAAAATTCAGCCATGGATGAATTGGTGGTAACCGATACCATACCGCTCTCGGAAGAGGCCGCGGCGTGTACCCGGATCCGCCAGGTGTCGGTGGCGGGACTGCTGGCGGAAACAATTCGTCGCGTCCACGCTGAAGAATCGGTCAGTTCGTTGTATATGGACTGAAGATAGCCGCCCAGGCGGCTTAAATATAACCCTGTCTGGTCGCAAGACAGGCCTCCGTCGAGAGACGGTTTTTTATTTTTGGAGTATAGCAATGTCAGACACAATTCATCTGAATGCTGAACCGCGCTCTGACTCGGGGAAAGGTGCGAGCCGCCGCCTGAGACACCAGGGTATGGTCCCAGCAATCGTATATGGCGGTGATAGCGATCCGGTTAAGATCTGTATCCCGCACAACAAGATCTTTCATGAGCTCGAGCATGAAACGATTTACACCCAGGTTATCGAACTGCAGGTCGGTGACCTGACTGAAGAGGTCATACTGCGCGATCTGCAGCGTCATCCTTACAAGAACAAGGTGATGCATGCCGATTTTTTTCGCATCGACAAGAACAAGCCGATCAAGATCGTGGTTCCGATTCACGTTTTGAATTCTGAAGACTGCGCGGGTGTGAAAACGGATGGCGGTATGATCACGCAAACAGTGACGGAAATAGAAATCATCGCATTGCCGAAAGATCTGCCTGAGTATCTCGAGATCGATGTCAAAAATCTGCATCTTGGCGATTCCTTGCACCTGTCAGATATAAAGATGCCCGAAGGCGTCGAGCTTACGGCCATGATGAATGTCGAGGAAACCGAACATGATGTCCATGATCTTGGCGTCGTCTCGGTGGTCAAGACACGTGAGGAAGTGATCGAAGAGGAAGAACCTGAATTAGCCGAGGGCGAAGAAGGCGAAGTAGCAGAAGGCGAAGTAGCTGAAGGTGAGACCGGTACGTCTGAAGGCGAAGCCAGCGACGAGGGGTAACCCGCGGCATGGCTGCGCTAACTGCAGAAATCCGTTTAATTGTCGGCCTCGGTAACCCCGGGGCCGATTACGTTGATACGCGCCACAACGCCGGGTTCTGGTTGATCGATCTGCTGGCGTCGGACCTGGGATTGAGTTTCAGGTTTGACAAGCGATACAACGCGGAAGTGTGCAAGTTCAGGGCCGATGGCAAGGATGTCTATCTGCTCAAACCGCAGGCCTTCATGAACCGCAGCGGCCAGGCGGTAGCCTCGCTGGCGCGTTACTACAAGATAACGCCCGAGCAAACCCTGGTATACCACGATGAGCTTGATTTGCCCCCGGGCACCAACCGTATCAAGCAGGCCGGTGGTCATGGTGGGCACAACGGGTTGCGGGACATCGTCAGCCACCTCGGTAGCCGCGAGTTTTTCCGCGTTCGGATTGGTATCGGGCATCCGGGTGACAGCAGCCAGGTCATTAACTACGTGCTGCACAAACCATCGGCGGCGGATATGAATGCGATCGAGGCAGCCAACCGGGACACGCTCGCGGTAATGCCGTTGGTTATCGAAGGTCGCATCGACAAGGCGATGCAGGCCCTGCATACCTGATAGGACTCTAGCATGGGATTCAAATGTGGCATCGTCGGACTGCCCAATGTCGGTAAATCAACCCTGTTCAACTCGTTAACACGGGCTGGTATTGCTGCGGAAAACTACGCATTCTGCACGATCGATCCCAACGTGGGGGTGGTCGAGGTCCCCGAACCGCGATTGCAGCAGCTTGCCGACATCGTCCAGCCCAAAAAAGTCATCCCGACAACGATGGAGTTTGTCGATATTGCCGGGCTGGTTGCCGGTGCGTCGAAAGGCGAAGGCCTCGGAAACCAGTTTCTCGGGCATATCCGCGAAACCGATGCGATTGCACAGGTGGTGCGCTGCTTCGAAGATGAAGATGTGCTGCACGTCCGCAATACGATCGATCCACTGAACGATATCGAGACGATTAATACCGAATTGTTACTGGCCGATATGGAATCGGTCGCGCGTCAGACTGAACGCGCCGCCAAGCTGGCCAAGTCCAACGAAAAAGAAGCGAAGGCCAAATACGAATTCATGCAGGCAGTGCAGGCGCATGTCGAGGACGGCAGGCATGCGCGTAGCTTCGAGCTTCAGGATCATCAACGTGGCTGGATGAAAGATTTGCACCTGATTACCGCAAAGCCGGTACTCTACATTGCCAACGTGGCCGAGGATGGATTCCAGAATAACCCACACCTCGATGTGGTCACGGCGTATGCCGCGAAAGAGGGCACCGAAGTGGTCGCGATCTGTGCCGCAATCGAAGCCGACGTCGCTGAGCTCGACGCCGTCGAAGCGACCGAGTTTTTGCAGGAAATGGGGCTTGAAGAACCGGGCCTCGATCGTGTCATTCATGCCGGCTACCGGCTTTTAAATCTGCAGACCTTCTTCACCGCCGGTCCTCAGGAGGTGCGTGCCTGGACCGTCCGTGTTGGCGATACCGCACCCTGCGCGGCGGGTAAAATCCATACCGATTTTGAAAAGGGTTTCATTCGCGCCGAGGTGATCGGCTTTGACGATTTTATCGCCTGCAACGGCGAGCAGGGTGCTAAGGATGCGGGCAAATGGCGCCTCGAAGGCAAGGACTACGTGATGCGGGAAGCCGACGTCGTGCACTTCCGCTTTAATGTCTAGGCCGGTGCCTCGCGCTTGACAGCGCCCGGTGTACAAGCGAAAATCGCGCGCTCTCGCCGACCGGGCAAGCCGGTCATGAATAATTCCTTGGCTACGTAGCTCAGTTGGTTAGAGCACATCACTCATAATGATGGGGTCCCCTGTTCAAATCAGGGCGTAGCCACCATATTTTTCAATGACTTAGCCTTCATCAGTCTTTTCTATGTAAATACGGGGTTACGCTGGGGTTACGGTTGCTCTGAGTTTTGATTGCTTTTGAACGCGACTCTTAGCCTTAAATTGCCTTTCGAGAAGGCATTAAATCCCAATCCCCAGGCATCTTTGTCCGGTAAAACAAAAAGTCCACTTTAATCTACTTTAGATGCACCAGTATTACTCAATCCATCTGGTGTAAGTCATGTTGCTGGCCTACGCATGATCCATCTTTTGCAGTTTCAATAGTTCAATCGCAGAATTTTGATTTCCCTAAAAGCAGACGCTCGTAATTTAAGAATGGGGGTCTGCTAACGACCGAGGCTGTGTGAAAACTCCTGGCTGAAAGGTAAAATAAACCTTTCCATAGAAGGGGCGATCCATGAGCGGCTTCATCGAAGGAGAGA